>Ga0302287_10000011_pt1 | contig 224530 bp, 196 predicted proteins | sample III_Fen_E2_4_FD_200452 | JGI IMG/M metagenome (GOLD analysis project Ga0302287, IMG submission 200452) | Peat permafrost microbial communities from Stordalen Mire near Abisko, Sweden - III_Fen_E2_4 | ecosystem: Environmental > Terrestrial > Soil > Wetlands > Permafrost | place: Sweden... | reverse complement strand
CTTAAATCCCTTTACAGAGACTGGGCCAAGGGCCCTTCGTTTGTCGGCGTCGGCGGCATTGCTGCCTTCCGAGGTAAACAAACTTACGCCATTTTCCCCACATGTCAACGCCTGAGGCCAAGAAAGTTTGAAAAAGTTCAGATGCGTTGCTGAAGACTCCCAAGCTCGCGGCTCGGGCTGAAGCCCTCGCTGAATCCTTGGACAGTGCGCCGCCGCGGCCACGGCGGCGGCAACAAGAGGATTGCCGCCGGAGGCGGCTCTCGCGAAGCAAAGGCTTCAGGCCGTATGCAGGGCGCGGCACAGGTGCGACAGGGATGCCGGCCGACAGGCCCAAGATACCGCAGGCGAGCCACGACGACCTGTGGGCGGACCGCAGAGCCGCCCACACAACGGCTCGCCGAGGAGGCTTGGCAGGCAGCCCGGCCCGCGAAGCGGGGGCGCCCAAAAACCACTCCAGCACATTTTCAACAAATCCATATTAAGCCTACTATTCAGATGTGTTTTGTTGTATATTCATCTCCTGAACGCATCGGACATCCACCGATCCCTTCAGGAGACACCATGAACCTGATCAAAGCCATGCCAACAGCACGGAGCCACAGAACCTCACAGCACAGAGCTTGTCGATTTTACGCCGTTTCGTGAACTTTTTTGACGCCATAGACTACTGATTCCATAACGTAAGGAGATAAAATGTCGCTACTTCTGTCCTTGAGCTTGCTCACAGCCGCCACAGATTCGGCTCCCGCACCCACTCCAGAAGTGACACAGCAGACCAATGCAACGGTCGCCGCACTTGCCTCGACCGCCGAAGAACTGGAAAATCGCATCAAGGTTCTGGAGCGCCTGCGCGAAGTCGACCTGGAAGAGGCCGAAGCAGCCGCCAAGACGGCTCCGAGGATCCAGGCCGATGGCGGAGGCTTCTGGATCCGCTCCGCGGATTCGGCTTGGCAGTTCCGCCCCCGCGCCCTGGTGCGCCTAGGGGCCAATTGGGATGTGAACGACGAGAATGACAAGACCACCGACCAGTTCCAAGGACAGACCATCCGTCTGGGATTCGACGCCACCCTTGCCAAGTTTGTGGAAGCCAAGCTGCAATTGGACATTTCCAAGGGGAACAGCGCCGCGCTCCAGGACGGATACATTGACGTGAAGCTGGCACCGTGGCTGCGCGGACGCGTGGGCAAGTTCCAGGTTCCGCTGGGCTGGGAGCGCAACCTCTCGCCCTCGGATCTCGCCTTCTACGACCGCGCCCTGCCCAGCCAGATCGCCCCCAATCGCGACATCGGCGCGCAGGCCTGGGGACAGATCGCGGGCGGCGTGGCCGAGTACGCGGTGGGTCTGTTCAATGGCGGCGCGGACGGTTCCAACATCGACAAGGACGTGAACGACGACAAGGACCTGTACGCCCGGGTGTGGCTGCAACCGGCCAAGAAGAGCGGCAACGAATGGCTCGAAGGACTGGGACTGGGCGTGGGCGGATCCTACGGATTCCACTCCGCAAGCCTGACCTCAGGCTACAAGACCACCTCGGGAAGCACGTTCTTCACATGGAACACCGCAGACTCAAGCAACGGGGAAGGTTGGCGCATCGCCCCGCAACTGGCCTGGACCGCCAGTTCCTTCTCGCTCTTCGGGGAATGGATCCGCTCGGTCGAGAACATCCGTCGCGGTGGAAGCGCTCCCCTGCCCGAGCACGAACTGGCCGCCAGCGCCTGGCAGGCTGGCGCATCGTGGGTGATCACCGGAGAGGATGCGGCCTTCGCGGGCGGCGTCAAGCCCCGCCATCCCTTCGGCAAGGACGGTGGCCTGGGCGCCTTCGAACTGGCCGCCCGCATCTCGCAGCTGTCGGTGGACGACGACGCCTTCAAGAAGGGCTATGCCGATTCGCTCAAGAGCGCCCGCTCCGCCCTGGCCTGGGGAGTGTCCCTCAACTGGCACCTGATCAAGGGAACCCGCGTCCAGGTGGGCTTCGAGCGCACCGGCTTCGAGCAGGGCGCGGCCTACAACGACGCCAAGGGCAAGGCCACCGTCCAGCGCGACCGCAAGAGCGAGAACCAGCTCTTCGTGGTCGCCGGCACCAGTTTCTGACAATTCCTGTCTAACGAACCCATAGGACGAACGAATATGAAACTCGCACACATCCTGACCATCGGCCTCGTGGCCGCCTCCGTCGGCGGCGCCAAGACCGTCGAGCTCCTCAACGTCTCCTACGACCCCACCCGCGAGCTCTACGAGGCCGTGAACAAGGCCTTCGCGGCCCAGTGGAAGGCCAAGACCGGCGACGACGTCAAGATCCGCCAGTCCCACGGCGGATCGGGCAAGCAGGCCCGCGCCGTGATCGACGGACTGGACGCCGATGTGGTCACGCTCGCGCTGGCCTACGACATCGACGCCATCTCCCAGAAGGCGCGCCTGCTGGGAGCCGATTGGCAGAAGAAGCTTCCGAACAACGCCACCCCCTACACCAGCACCATCGTCTTCCTGGTGCGCAAGGGCAATCCCAAGAAGCTGCGCGACTGGGCCGACCTGGCCCGTCCCGGCGTCTCGGTGATCACCCCCAATCCCAAGACCTCGGGCGGCGCCCGCTGGAACCACCTGGCGGCCTACGGCTGGGCTCTGCGCCAGCCCGGCGGCAACGACGCCACGGCCCGCGCCTACCTCCAGAAGCTCTACCACAACGTGCCGGTGCTGGACGCCGGTGCCCGTGGCGCCACCACCACCTTCGTGCAGCGCGGCATCGGGGACGTGCTGCTTGCCTGGGAGAACGAGGCCATCCTGGCCAACAAGGTGCTGGGAGCCGGCAAGTTCGACATCGTCTACCCCAGCACCTCCATCCTGGCCGAACCCCCGGTGGCCGTGGTGGACAAGATCGCCAGCCGCAAGGGCAACGCCGCCGTGGCCAAGGCATACCTGGACTTCCTCTACACCCCGCAGGCCCAGGAGATCGAGGCCCAGAACGGCTTCCGTCCCACCAACCCGCAGGTTGCCGCCAAGTACGCCTCGAGCTTCCCCGCCATCCACCTGTTCACCATCGACCAGCTCTTCGGCGGCTGGCAGAAGGCCCAGAAGGCCCACTTCGAGGACGGCGGCATCTTCGACCAGGCCTACCGCGCGCGCTGATGCACGACTGTACATGAACCTTCCTTTCGAGCAACGTTTCGAAAGGAACCGCTCGAAAGGAGTTTTGCGATGAAGATCGATACCCAACTCGTCCAGGCCGGCGCCCGCTGGAACCCGGTCCTGGATGTTCCCGGCGACGGACGCCCCGGGGTGCGACGCACCCTGGAAGCGGTCGTGGCCACCATCGAGGGCGGCGGCCGCGCCTTTGCCTTCTCGTCGGGCCAGGTCGCCCTGCACGCCCTGCTCCAGACCTTCGAGCCGGGATCGCGCATCCTGGTGACCCGCGATCTGCACCCCGATGCCTGGAGCCTCCTGGAGCAGGCCGGAGCATCCAACCGGATTTTGACAATTCCTGTTAATACGACCGATCCCGCATCGTTCCGCGAGGAGCTCGAGCTGGGCGTGACGGCCCTGGTCGTGGAGAATCCATCACACCTTTTGCTGCACGGCTCGGACCTGCGGGCACTGGCCTGGGAGGTGCACCGCCGCAAGGGCCTCCTGATCGCCGACAACACTTCGCTCACCCCGGTGCTCCAAAGGCCACTGGACTTCGGAGCCGACGTGGTGCTGCACCTGGGAGCCCGCAACCTGGCCGGCACCACCGAAGTGCAGGCCGGATTCGTGGTCTCACGACTCTCACAGCTCATCGCGCGACTGGAGCGTCTGCACGGCACCACAGCAGCACAGCTCTCCCCCTTCGACGCCTGGCAGGTGCTGCACGGGCTCAAGACCCTGCCGCTGCGGCTGGAACGCCAGGAAAGCAGCGCAAGCAGGATCGCCGACTGGCTGTCCACCCATCCGCGCGTCCGGCGGGTGCACCATCCGCTGGCGCCCGACCATCCGGGTCGGAGCGCCCTCTTGCAGCAGGCCAAAGGCGCCGGCACGACGGTCTCGTTCGAGATCCTCGAGCCGGTGCTGGTGCCGGGATTCCTGAGGGCCTTGCGCATCTGGAAGGCATCCCAAGGCCAGGCCGGCGTGGAATCGCTGGTGTCCATCCCGACCGCTCATCCCCAAAGCGACAGCCTGCAGGCCCTGCACAAGGCGCTGGGCGTGGGCGACGACCTAGTGAGGCTGTCGGTGGGCATTGAGGATCCGCAGGATCTCATCGACGACCTCGACCAGGCGCTCTCCAATCCCAGCTCGGGATTCTCGGAGGTCTGGGACTACGTGATCTGAGCCGGGCTCAGGGCGTTCCCGTCGGGTCGAGACCGCAACCTCGGTCCTTCAGGAAGCGCAGGAGCACGGCGCCCAGCGCCGCCGAACCGGCGACGATCACGAAGGCCAGTTCCAGCCCGCGCTCCTGGGCGATCCATCCTCCCAGGAGCATGCCGATGCCTACGCCGAGATCGAAGGCCGTGAAGTAGGTGGAGTTGGCGGTTCCCCGCTGGTGGTGACCTGCGAGATCCACGATCAGAGTCTGGACGGCTGGGAAGCTCATCCCGTACCCCAGCCCCAGGCTGAAGGCCGCCGCGAAGTAGCAGACGGCGACAGGAAAGAGGCCCAGCATCAAGAGGCTCGCCGCCGCCAGCAGCGCCCCAGCGGATCCCACCTGCACCCCGAATCCGCCATCCAGATGTTTGCCGGTGAAGAGCCGGGCCGAGACGATCCCGGTCGCCATGACCACGAAGAACAGTCCCGTGTGCCCGATGTGGCGGTCCTTGCCGTACATGGCCGCAAAGGCCAAGATCAGGCCGTAGGAAACCGTGACGAACAGGAGCGTGATTCCCGTCGGCACGCCCTTGAGGAGCAGGAAGCGATCCAAGGAAAGGGTCGCATGCCGGTGCGGCGCCCGGTACGGGACGCGGATCGCCAGAGCAAGCCCCAGACCCAGGAGGTTGCTCAAGATGGCCGTCGCAAAGACCTGGGCATACGAAAAGTGCTCCCCCAGGAAGAGACCGGTCATCGGCCCCAAGGCCATGGCGATGTTCATCGACATGCCGTAGTACCCGATGCCTTCGCCGCGCCGCTGGGACGGGACGATGTCGATGATCAGGGTGTTTCCGGCCGTGGTGATCACGCCCCAGACCAGCCCGTGCAGGAGCCGCAGCACCAGGAAGGAGACCTCACCGGCAGCGCCGAGGTAGAGTGCAGAGACGAGCGTGAACAACGCGAACGACGTCAGGTAGAGCCGCTTGCGGGGAACCGTGTCGATGAGGAAGCCGGAGAACGGGCGCATGGCCAGCGCCGCCACGACATAGCTCGACATGATCACGCCCGCCATCGACTTGGTGATGTGCAGGTGCTCGGTCAGGTACATCGGCAAGGTCGGCATCAGCAGATAGAAGCCGAAGGCCATCAGAAAGTTCGCCCCGAAGGCCACCAGGAAATTGCGGGTCCACAGCGGGTTCATGCCCGACCGCCTTCCAGCTTCGCCTGAATGGACCGCAGCACGGAAAGGCAATTGTCCAAGGCTTGCGGATCGATTCCCTCCGTCGCCTCCTCCAAAGTGCGCTTGGCAATCCGGCGGAACCGGCTCGATTCCCGTCGCGCCAGTTCCGTCAGGAGGACCGGGTTGTTGCGCGTGGTGTCGGCCGCGCCGCGCCGCACCAATCCCTTCGCGACCAGCCTGTCCACGGTGCGCTTCACGGCAGCCTTGTCCTTGAGGACCTTGGTCGCCAGGGCCTGCTGGGTCAAGCCGTCCTCCTCGAACAGGTCGTAGAGCAAGACATACTCGGAGTGGGTCAGGTCGATGCCGGCCGCACGGAAGTTGGCGCGCAGGCGATCCGACAGGCATTGCGAGATGCTGCCGGCGAGGTATCCGAGGGAGCGGGGTGTCTTGGTGAGCGCTGGCATCGGCGCAAACTAGATATTTTGGTTGATATATCAACCAATTCTCGCCCCCGGGATTTACTGGCTTGTTCTCCGAGCCCATGCCTTACCGGAAACCGGGATCCCTGCCCAGGCATTAGATTCTCGACAACCACCATACCAGTGACCGGAGTCGTACATGCGTCCATTCCTTTCCATCCTGGCAGCCGTAGGAACTGCCGCACAGCTGGCCGCCGCCACGCTGGCTCCAGTGAACCCGAACGCCACCGCAGGGGCCAAGCAGCTCTACACCTACCTGCAGAACCTGGGTGGGCAAGGGATCCTGTCGGGGCAACTTTCGATGCTGAACGAGGCCACCGACGACACCACCAGCCGCGAACGCTACCAGATGAGCAAGAACGGCGGCAAGATGCCCGCCGTCTACGCATCCAACTTGGGCGACTGGCCGATGAAGTACCAGGACTCGATCATCCACACCATCGAGCACAAGTGGAAGAAGGCCAATGGGCAACTGGTGGTGATGCTGTGCTGGCACACCGTGCAGCCCGACGCCCCCGAAGACAGCGGCTATGCCGCCATGAGCCATTTTTCTGCGACCGCCCCGTACCCGACCGCCAAGATCGACAGCATCCTCAAGCCCGGCACCGCGCTGAACATCGAGCACATGAAGCGCTTGACCGTGGCGGGCAACTACCTGAAGCAACTGGACAGCGCCGGCATCCCGGTGATCTGGCGGCCCTACCACGAGAACAACGGCGCCTTCTTCTGGTGGGGACAGCAGCCGCGCTTCAAGGAACTGTGGCAGCAGATGTATGACTACTACACCAACGACCTCAAGCTCAACAACCTGCTGTGGACCTACTCGATGTGCTGGTTCGGCGACGGCGACCGCTGGATCGACTCGCTGTACCCTGGGCACAAGTACGTGGACGTGCTGGGCGCGGACATCTACGCCGGCAGCTACGGACAGGACTACCAGCCGTGGATCTACGGGACGCTCCTTTCCAAGGCCGAAGGCAGGCCCATCGGAATCACGGAAAACGGCACCATGCCCGACGTGGCCAAGCTGAAATACACCCAGCCCAAGTGGACCTTCTTCTGCACCTGGTGGGGCTACGAGGTCGACACCATGTGGAAGAACGCCTACTACCACCCGGCCGGCTACAGCTTGCAGAACTCCGATGCGCTCTACAAATCCGTGTACGGCGACCCCTACACCATCACCCGCGACGAGATCGACTTCGGGATCGCGCCCGACAGCCACGTGTTCCTGTCCACCGGCGTCTCGCCCACCGGCAGCGGGCGCGTGACCGCCACTCCCGACAGCAACGGACGCTACTCCAAGGGGCAGAAGCTCGCGCTCACGGCCATTCCTGCGGATGGCTGGGTCTTCACCGGCTGGCAGGGAGACACCGCAAGCCTTGTCAATCCGCTGCCCATGACCTTGGACGGGGACCGTTCCATCCGGGCCCAGTTTGCTGCCCGCAAGGGCACCAATCTCCTGCTGAACGGAAAGTTTTCCGACAGTCTAACGGGCTGGGGATTTTCCGCTTGGGAACCGGGGGCCGCCGCCTCGACAGGCATCGAAGGCGCAGACAGCACCTTGCACATCCAGGTGACTGGCACCGGAGCCGACCCTTGGGGCGTGCAGCTCACCCAAGGAATCGTCCTGGATAGCAGCGTCACCTACTCGTTGAGCTACGACGTGCACGGCGACGCGAAGTCCGTCCTGACCTGCGCGGTGGGCGAATCCTCGGGCAAGTACCGCAAGCTGTTCTCGCAGACCGACACCCTGGCCTCCAGCGCCGTCCGGACCGTGACAGGAACCTTCACCGACACGTTGCCCTCCGCCAGTGCGCTGCGCCTGGAATTCAGCGTCGGCGCCCAGAAGGGCGACCTCTACCTGGACAACATCAAGATCGCCCGAATCTCGGGAAGCGACATTCCCAGCGGGATCGCCAAGCTCACCCGATCCGGGAACTGGAACATCCAGCGCACAGCGGGTGGATTGCGCTGGTCCCTCGGCCAGGCCTTGACCTCCGCCAGCTCCATCGGTCTCTACGGCCTGGACGGTCGCGAAGTCGCCCGCATCGTCGTACCGGCAGGGCAGACCACAGGCAGCCTGAACCTGGAGCTGCCCACCGGTGTGCTGCTGGCTCGCCAGGGCAACGCAAGCGCCATCCGGCTCACGCTGCCCTGACCACGCCTTGTTTTCTTTGGCATATCCAGCGCATCGAGGATTCCTCGGTGCGCTTTTTGCGCAAGGCATAATTTGGTCACAAGACCAGAACACAGCCCATGAGGACAACGATGAAGCCCTTCTACCGATCCTTCGGCCTGCTACTCGCCGCCGCCACCTTAGGCCTTCCGCAGCTTTCGAGTGCCGCCCTGCTGGCTCCGGTCAATCCCAATGCGACCGCCAAGGCCAAGGCGGTATACACCTACCTGCAGAACATCAAGGGACAAAGCATCCTCTCCGGCCAGGAATCGATGCTGTGGGACAAGAACGACGCCGGCAGCACGACCTACTCCACCGCCCATCCCTATTCCTTCCGCGACGTGTATGCAGCAGGGAAGAACGGAGGCAAATACCCCGCCATCTATGAGTCGGACTTCGGCGACGTGAACACCGGCAACGGTGTGGCCGACCGCCAGCGCGTGGTCGACATCATCAAGGCCCGAGCCCCCAAGGGCACCATCTTCATGCTGAACTGGCACACAGCGAACCCGGCATCTCCCGACGGTGCCGGTTACGATGGCGCCAAGACCCTGACCAACTCCGCCGCCATCATCGACTCGATGCTCAAGCCAGGAACCGCCTACAATGTCGAGTGGCTCAAGCGCCTGGACATCATCGCCGGATACCTGAAGCAGCTGCAGGACGCCGACATCGTGGTGATGTGGCGCCCCTTCCACGAAAACAACGGCAGCTTCTTCTGGTGGGGGCAGCAGCCCCGCTTCAAGGAGCTGTGGTCGCAGATGTATCACCGTTTCACCGACACCGCCAAGCTGAACAACCTGCTATGGGTGTACAACTCCAACCACTTCGGATCGGGCGATGCCTGGGTGCGTAAGAACTACCCCGGCGACACTTTGGTGGACATCCTGGGCGTGGACATCTACCACCCATCCTTCAACTTCGAGAAGACCATGTACGACACCCTGATGGCCATCGGCAAGGGCAAGCCCGTGGGCATCACGGAGAATGGCCGCATGCCTGATGTCCCCAAGCTCTTCGAGGAAGGCCAGCAGTACGTCTTCTGGGTCACCTGGTGGGGCTTCGAAAGCGGCGACGCCCGCAACGACGGCATGAGCAACAATCCCGACTCGCTCTACACCCGCAACTACTCCAGCGAATACACCGTCACCGAGGACGAGATCGACCTCAATACCCAGCCCGACGGCAAGAAGGTCATCGGCGTCACCGCAGCCCAGGGCGGATCCGTCACCGTCTCCAAGACCGGGCGTATCGCCCCGAACACCGTGGTCACCCTGACCGCCGTCCCTGAAGCGGGCTACACCTTCGGCGGCTGGAGCGGCGACACCACGGTCGCGGCGAGCGTAAATCCCCTCCTGCTCACCGTGACGCGCGACCGGAGCATCAAGGCGCTCTTCACTCCGGCCGCCACGACCAACATCCTCGTCAACGGGTCCTTTTCCGACAAGCTCACCGGATGGAGCTTTTCCGCCTGGGACAAGGGGGCCGCTGCCACAGCCGTGGCCGAAGGCACCGACAACGTCCTGCACGTGAACGTCACGGCCCTGGGCAGCTACAGCTACGGCATCCAGCTCACCCAGTCCCTCGCGCTGGACAGCGGCGTCACCTACACCCTGAGCTACGACGTACGCGGCGCCGCTGGCGCGGCGATCACGTATGCCGTGGGAGAATCCTCCGGCAAGTACCGCAAGCTCCTCAATAAGGACCTGACCCTGGCCAGCTCCACCGTCCAGAACGTGAGCACCGCATTCCTGGACACATTGCCCTCCAGCAGCTCTCTTCGCCTGGAATTCAACCTCGCTGCCCAGAAGGGCGATCTCTACCTCGACAACATCAAGATCACCCGCAGTTCGGACATCGTCACAAGCATCGCCGCTTCGGCAGCCCGGCTCGCAGGCCCCTCCCGGCTTTCCCTGAACCTTCGCGGCAGCGCACTTTCCTGGAGCGTCCCGGCCGCCCTCGTCGGCGAGGGCATGCTTCGCGTGCTAGATGCCCAAGGCCGCGAACTGGCCCACATCGCCGTGCCTGCGGGCTCCCGCAACGGCAGCCTGGAGGTCCCCGGACAGGGCCTGCGCCTTGTCGCGCTGGAATCCTCCCAGGGATCGCTGAGCGCCCTGATCCCCGCCATGCGCTGATCCTCTGCAAAATCCGCCCAAAGCAGCCTCGTCCCGACCGGGACGGGGCTTTCTTCTTTGCCGAATTTCCTGAAACCACTCTGACTGGATTTGATCTTTCTATAGATTCAAGCCATGCATGACATCCTACTCATCGTACCCGAGGAAGGCCTGCTCTTCGAGGCCGCCGGGATCGCCGACATCTTCGGCCACGCCAACCAGATGCTCTCCGAGACCCTGCGCAAGCGATCGGGATACCGCATCGAGGTGGCCACCACCCAGCCCCACCGGGTGGTGCACGGCCGCACCGGCCTGAATCTTCTGGCCGATGCACGCCTGAGCGACCTCGACCCCGGCCGCCGACGCGACACCGTGCTGGTCACCAGCAAAGGCGCGACTCCACAGGAGCAAGATGCCGTGGCCGACTGGCTGCGGGTTGCGGCTCCGCACACGCGGAGGATGGGATCGGTATGCGCCGGGGCACTGACGCTGGCCCGCACCGGACTCCTGGACGGGCGTCGCGCCACCACGCACTGGCGCCGCCTCGACGAGCTCCAATCCCTCTACCCAAAGGTCCGGGTGGAGCGCGGCCCCATCTTCGTGCAGGACGGCCCCTTCTGGACTTCGGCCGGCGTGACCTCGGGCTTCGACCTGGCCCTAGCCCTGCTGGAGGAAGATCACGGCTTCGAGCTGGCCCGCGACGTGGCGCAAGACCTCGTCATGTTCCTGCGCCGCCCCGGCAACCAATCGCAGTTCAGCCGATTCCTCTCCACCCAGACCCCCGCCAAAGGACCGATCCGCGAGCTGCAGGTCTGGATCCTCGAGCACCTCAGCCAGGACCTTTCGGTCGAAGCGCTCGCCAGGCGCATGGCCATGAGCCCACGTCACTTCAACCGGGTCTTCGGGCGCGCAACCGGCCTCACCCCTGCCAAGTACGTGGAGGAACTACGACTGGACGCCGCCCGCACCCATTTGGAGCAGGGAAGGGAAGGCATCGAGGAAATCGCGCTGGCCACGGGTTTCAGCAATGCCCTGGGCCTGCGCCGGGCTTTCGAACGCACCTTGCAGGTGACTCCATCAGAGTACCGCAGCCGCTTCCGTCCCCTGACAGCCGCCTAATGTCCCAAATTGATCCTTCATTGTCTTTTGAGACCTTTAGCTTCTGGGATACCTTCTAGATACACCAATCGCACCAAGGAGATGGAGATGATCAAGGTCGGCATCAACGGATTCGGACGGATCGGACGCAACGTCGTGCGCGCCGCGCTGGGGCGCGAGGACTTTCAGGTGGTCGCCATCAACGACCTCACCGACAGCCGCACGCTTTCGCACCTGCTCAAGTACGACTCGATCGCAGGCACCTTGCCCGCCCAGGTCGAGGCCGGTGACGGCAACCTGACGGTCGATGGCCGTGCCATCAAGGTCTTCTCGCACCGGGATCCGGGAGAGATCCCCTGGCACGAGGCCGAAGCGGAGATCGTGATCGAATCGACCGGGCGCTTCACCCACAAGAGCCAGGCCGAGGTCCACATCACCAAAGGCGGCGCCAAGCGGGTGATCCTGTCGGCACCGGGAACGGGGGACGACCTCACGGTGGTGATGGGCGTGAACGACGATCGGTACGATCCGAGCCTGCACCGCGTAGTCAGCAACGGAAGCTGTACCACCAATGCCTTGGCACCGGCAGCCCTGGTGCTGCACCGGGCCTTCGGCATCGAATCCGGCCTGATGAACACCACCCACGCCTACACCAACAGCCAGCCCCTGCACGATCAACCCGAGAAGGACTTGCGGGCCGCACGGGCTGCAGCGCTATCCATCATCCCCCACTCCAGCGGAGCCGCCAAAGCCATCGGCCGGGTGATCCCCGAGCTCGACGGCAAGCTCACCGGCTACTCCTTGCGGGTGCCGGTGCCGACAGTCTCCATCGTCGACCTCTCGGTGGTTCTCTCCCGGACGGTCACTGTGGAGGAGGTGAACTCCGCCTTCCGGGAAGCCGCATTCCAAGGACCCTTGCAAGGAATCCTGGGCTACAGCGAGGAGCCTCTGGTCTCCTGCGACTTCCAAGGGGATCCGCGTTCCTCCATCTTCGACGCCCCCTCGACACTGGTGGTGGGCGGCCGCCACGTAAAAATCCTCACCTGGTACGACAATGAATGGGGCTTCTCCAACCGTTTGGTGGACCTGGCGCTCCTGATGAAACGCCGAGGACTATAGACGGGACGGACATCCGGACCTCGAGGCCCGCCGGCAAGACCGTGCGGGCCTTTCGCGTTGTCCGAGACCGCTCTCCAGATCTGCCGTACGCGCGACCGGAGCAAGGCGCGCAAAGTCCTTGGCCAACACGATACAGACAATACATTCCCAGACCTTATTCCCTAGTGATCGAGTCGGGTCAACCCGATTTGGACAATTGGGATGTTGCCCATAGGCCAAGAAGAGTACATTGCAGGCATGCTCTCCAAGAAGGCCAAATACGCGCTCCAGGCCTGCATCGCATTGGCCAAGGCCCCGACCGGGATTCCCATGATGATCCAGGACATTGCCGATCAGGAACACATTCCAAAGAAGTTCCTGGAACTGATCCTGCTGGAACTTCGCAACGACGGCGTCCTGACCTCCAAAAAGGGCAAGGGCGGCGGCTACTACCTGGGCAAGTCCCCACGCCAGATCACGATGGGACAGATCATCCGCCTGATCGAAGGCCCCATTGCACTGGTCCCCTGTGTGAGCCAGACAGCCTACCAACCCTGTCACGAATGCAAGGAAGAAGGACTTTGCGGCATCCGCATGGTCATGAAGGACGTGCGTGACGCCACCTCAGCCATCCTGGACCGCACCACGCTTCAGGATGTGCTCGATCGCGTGCGTTTGGCAGCCCTGAGCTCCGAAGAGATCCTCGACTACAGCATCTGACACGACTAAAGTCCATTCCTCCATTTCGGGAGGCATGAGAAAGGCGCCTTGTAGGCGTCTTTTTCGTTTCAACACCCGCCATCCTCCTGAGTTCGTCGGCATTCATCAGATCACCCCGCACCACTTACATACAAAACATATCTGATTCATGAAATAAATCAGACAAAAGACTACCATCCACATGTTCTATGTCGTAAATTAAACGAAGGGCAAGCGCTCGATACACATTCAAACACATGAGGAGTCCACAATGAGCCTGGTCGCAGAACCGCAGACGCTTCAGGGACGTCCGACGCTGACAGATTTTCCCAGTGCGGAGATCCTAGCCTTGGCCCAAGCGCGCGCCGAGAGCGCCGTCGCCTCGGTGAGCCCCGAGGAAGCTTGGGAACTGGCCCAGCGCGGAGACGCGACCATCGTGGACGTTCGCAGCAGCGAAGAGCTCAAGGCCCATGGCCAGGTGCCGGGAAGCCTCCATGCCGCCTGGGCCACCGGCCCGGCCTTGATCCGTAACCCCCGCTTCCTGAAGGAACTGGAGTCGCGAGTGCACAAGGAAGACACCGTGCTCCTTTTGTGCGCAGCCGGCAAACGCTCCCTTGCGGCCGCACAAGCGGCTGCCAAGGGAGGGTTCTTGTCGGTGTTCTCCATCGAGGAGGGAACGGAAGGATCGGCCAGCGAGAGTCTTCCCGGCTGGCGCGCCCGCAACCTGCCTTGGCAGGAGAACTGAGCCGTGATCGAATCCAACGCCCCGATCCCGAAGGATCCCTCAGCGCAAGTCAACTGGAATTTGACGGAAATTGTCACTGGCCTGGGACAGGCTCGCCAGGAATGGCGCGAAAGGCGGGGCATCTCCCAGGAGCCCAGCCGCGACTTCCCCTCGCGCCGACAGCTCGGGCAGGCCATCCACGAGCTGACCGGCGCACTCTTTCCTTCTCGGCTTGGCCCTCACGACCTGCGCGAAGAGATGCTGGACTACTACGTGGGCAATACCCTGGCCGGGGTCTTCGCCATCCTGGAGAAGCAGGTCCTGCTGGAGCTGGAGTTGGAGAAGCGAGGCAAGGCAAACATCCTGGCGGCCAGGGACAAGGTCCGCAGGTTCGGGGAATCGCTCCCGGAGGTGCGCCGCCTGCTGGACGCGGACCTGGAATTCGCCTTCAACGGAGATCCGGCCGCGCGCAGCGTCGACGAGATCCTGCTGTGCTATCCCGGCATGCTGGCCACCATCTACCACCGGCTGGCCCACCGCCTGCACAAGCTGAACCTGCCCTTGATCGCACGCATCGTGGCCGAGATCGCGCATTCCCTGACCGGTGTGGACATCCACCCAGGCGCCAGCATCGGCCCCGGCTTCTTCATCGACCACGGCACCGGCGTGGTGATCGGCGAGACAGCGGTGATCGGCTCGCGGGTACGCCTCTACCAGGCCGTGACGCTGGGCGCCAAGAGCTTCCCCAAGGCCGAGGACGGGTCGCTCAAGAAGGGACTGCGCCGTCACCCCATCGTGGAAGACGACGTGGTGATCTATGCCGGCGCCACCGTACTCGGGCGCATCACGATCGGCAAAGGTTCGGCCATCGGCGGCAACGTCTGGCTCACCCGCAGCGTCGAGCCGGGAAGCAGCATCGTGCAGGGCGGCCCCACCCGCACATCCCTCATCGACGGAGACGGCATCTAGTCCAGTCGATCCGTAGGGCTTAGAAAATTCGACTCGATCGGCTGCTGCCAGAGCGAACCTTCCACCCTAGGTTTGTTCAGTACTCTCCAACCCGATCCACGATGCCGATGCGGCCGCATCCGGCGCAGGATCCTTCATTGCCACCCGAAACCAGGAAAGACAGGAAATGTCCGAACTCGAAACCCCGCAGCTCGCCTTGGGCGACACCGCCGCCCGGCAGCTGGCCAACGCCACCAAGACGGTCCCGCAGTTCTCGATCATCACCCCGCGCTGGCTCACCCACCTGCTGCAGTGGGTCCCGGTGGAGGCAGGCATCTACCGCGTCAACAAGGTCGTGGGAAGCGACGTCAAGTCGATCTGCTCCAAGCGCGACACCCCCGAGCTGCCCGTCACGTTCATCAACTACGACGAGAACCCCAAGGAACTCTTCCTCAACTCGGTCTCGACCGTGCTGGACGTGCACACCCGCATCTCCGACCTCTACAGCCGTCCGCACGACCAGATCAAGGAGCAGCTGCGCCTGACGATCGAGGCCATCAAGGAGCGCCAGGAAAGCGAGCTGATCAACAATCCCGAGTACGGACTGCTCGCGAACGTCGACCCCGCCCAGCGCATCACCACCCTGACTGGCGCCCCGACCCCCGACGACCTGGACGACCTCCTGACCAAGGTCTGGAAGGAGCCCGGCTTCTTCCTCGCCCACCCGCTGGCCATCGCCGCCTTCGGACGCGAGTGCACCCGCCGCGGCACCCCGCCTCCGACCGTGAGCCTCTTCGGCTCGCAGTTCATCACCTGGCGCGGCATCCCGCTGATTCCTTCCGACAAGGTCCCGGTGGTGGACGGCAAGAGCAAGATCCTGCTCCTGCGCGTGGGCGAGAAGCGCCAGGGCGTGGTGGGCCTCTTCCAGCCCGGCCTTGCCGGCGAACAGAGCCCGGGCCTTTCGGTGCGCTTCATGGGCATCAACAGGAACGCCATCTCCAGCTACCTCATCTCGCTGTACTGCTCGCTGGCCGTACTGACCGAAGATGCCTTGGCCGTGCTGGACGATGTGGAAGTGGGCAAGTACCATGACTATCCCGACACCTACAAGTGATGTCGGGCACCTGCCCGAACCGGCAGGTGCTTCAGCCCTGATCGACCTGGGAGAGCTCCAGGGACTGGCCAACGCCTTCTTCCAGGCGTTGCCGGGCGTGGATCCGCACCACGCCGAACCGGTCGCGCTTCGCGCTCCGGTCGCCGCCTCACCTGGCGCGCCGCCGTCCCTGACCGCATTGCCGTCGAGCCCTGTTACTCCTGTTCCCAGTGGTTCGATCCCGACCCAGGCTCCGCAGGGACACCAGGACGCAAGCGGTCTGCACGGGATCCCATCGAACTTCGCACCGGCACTTCCGGCTTCTGCCGCTCCGCGCACCACTTCGGGTTCCTCGTTCTACTTCCTGGACGCGGCCCCGGCGGGCAACGGTCCGGATCCGCTCGACGCCCTGGCCTCCGAGGCCATCGCACCGAACGCGAACGACCGCGTCACGGCTGGAAGCTTCGGGCTTCCGGGACAGGAGGGTTTGACAGGACTTGTCGGGGCCACGCGTCCCGACGGCTTCGGTTCGATCTTCTCAGTCAAGCCCAGCTTCTCGTTCCTGGACGGGAACTCGCTCGGGTACGAGCCAGAGCTCAGCGCCCTGGGCGCAGGCGCCTCGGGAAGCCTGCTGGACGTCCATGCCATCCGTCGGGATTTTCCGATCCTCTCGGAGCGCGTGAACGGAAAGCCGCTGGTGTGGTTCGACAACGCCGCCACCACCCAGAAGCCCCAGTCGGTGATCGACCGGATCTCCTGGTTCTACGCCCACGAAAACTCGAACATCCACCGCGCCGCCCATGAGCTCGCGGCCCGTTCCACCGACGCCTACGAAGGAGCCCGCCAGAAGGTGGCCGACTTCCTGGGTGCGAAGGGACCGGAGGAGATCGTGTTCGTGCGCGGCGCGACCGAAGGCATCAACCTGCTGGCCAACACCGTGGGCGAGAAGGAAGTGGGCGAAGGGGACGAGATCGTGGTCTCGATCCTGGAGCACCACGCCAACATCGTTCCGTGGCAGCAGCTGGCGGCCCGCAAGGGTGCCCGCATCAAGGTCATCCCGGTGGACGAGGACGGCCAGCTGGTGACCAGCGAGCTTTCCAAGATCATCGGACCGCGCACCAAGATCGTGTCGGTCACGCAGGTGTCGAACGCCCTGGGAACGGTGACCCCGTTGCCCGAGGTGATCGCGCACGCCCACGCCGTCGGCGCCAAGGTGATCGTGGACGGGGCCCAGTCGGTCTCGCACATGCGCACCAACGTGCAGGCCCTGGACGCGGACTTCCTGGTGTTCTCCGGACACAAGGTCTTCGCCCCCACCGGCATCGGCGTGGTGTACGGCAAGAAGGAGCTCCTGGATCAGCTGCCCCCGTGGCAGGGCGGCGGCAACATGATCGCCGACGTGACCTTCGAGCACACCGTCTACCAGGGAGCGCCGCACCGCTTCGAGGCGGGAACCGGGAACATCGCCGACGCGGTGGGCCTGGGGGCAGCCATCGACTACGTGACCAAGGTCGGAATCGAGAAGATCGCCGCCTACGAGCACTTCCTGCTGGAGTACGCCACCGAGAGGCTTCGGCCGATCCCCGGCGTGCGCCTGGTCGGAACCGCCAAGGAGAAGGCCAGCGTACTTTCGTTCGTCCTCGCGGGCTACAAGACCGAGGAAGTGGGCGAAGCGCTCAATCGCGAGGGCGTGGCCGTGCGCAGTGGTCATCACTGTGCGCAGCCCATCCTGCGCCGCTTCGGCCTGGAGGCCACCGTCCGCCCGTCGCTTGCGTTCTACAACACCTGCGAGGAAGTGGACACGTTCATCCGGGTGATCCAGGGACTGTCGGTCCGCAAGGCCTGACTGCTCTGACAGATCCTGTCAAATTAGCCCCCTTCGGCCTTGCGCCGGAGGGGGCTTCTTCATGCTTCGAGAACCGGCTCCGTCTGGCTGCGGTACAGCGTGCTGTAGAGTCCCTCGCGCGACACCAGCTCGTCATGGGTTCCCCGATCGACGATCTCGCCCCGATCCATCACCAGGATCTGATCGGCCGAGGCGATGGTGGAAAGGCGATGGGCCACGACAAAACTTGTCCGACCCTGCCGGAGGAAATGCAACCCCTCCTGGATGTGAAGCTCGGTGCGCGTATCCACGTTGGAGGTCGCCTCGTCCAGCACCAGGATGGCGGGATCGGCCAGGAAGGCGCGCGCGATGGTGAGAAGTTGCCTCTCGCCCTGGCTCAGCGCGCTTCCCGCCTCCGTGATCAGGGTGTCGTAACCATCCGGCAGTCGCAAGATGAAGCCTTCGGCGTTGGCCAAGCGCGCGGCCGAACGGATCTCCTCCTCGGTCGCCGAAGGATTGCCGTAGCGCAGGTTCTCGCGGATGGTCCCCGTGAAGAGGTGCGCGTCCTGCAATACGATCCCCAGGCTCCTGCGCAGGTCGTGCCGATGCATGTCGCGGATGTCCGTCCCGTCGATCCGGATCGCTCCCGCATCGAGGTCGTAGAATCGGGCCAGAAGGTTCACGATGGTGGTCTTTCCCGATCCCGTGGGTCCCACCAGGGCTACGGTCTGCCCCGGCACGGCCTCCAGGCTTACTCCGCGCAGCACATGCACTCCCGGCACGTAGGAGAAGTCGGCTGCCTCGAAGACCACGTGCCCGCGCGGCCGTTGCGCTAGCGCCTGCCCCGCGGCTTCCGGTTCAGGCTCCTCGTCGAGGATCTCGAAGATTCGCTCCACCCCGGCAAGGCTTGCCTGGATGAGGTTGAACTGGGTGGAGATCTCGCTCAGGGGCCGCGCGAACTGGCGGGTGAGCAGGGTGAACGCCGTGATCTCGCCGATCGAGGCCCGGCCCTGGATCACAAGCCACCCACCGGCAAGCGTCGCGCAGGCGAAGCTCAGGTTGTTGACCAGTCCCATCGTCGGCGGGATGATCCCCGAGAAGATCTGCGCCTTGACGCCGGCGGCCCACAGCCGCACGTTCACTTCCCGGAATTCCTCCAAGGCGGCCTTCTCGCGCCCGAAGGCCCGCACCACGTCCAGGCCCGCCACGGTCTCCTCGGAAAGCCCGTTGAGCCTTCCCAGCTCGCGGCTCTGGTCTGCGAAATGCCTGTGGCATGCCTTTGCGATCCGGGTGGTCAGGAAGAAGCCCAGCGGCACCGGCAGGAGCGCCGCAAGAGAAAGCACCGGATCCATCCAGAGCATGAGCCCCAGGGCCCCGCCGACCGAGAGGAGGCTCCCGACCAGCTGCACACCGTTCTGCGAGAGCGTGTTGGAGAGGTTGTCGAGATCGTTCTGGAAACGGCTCAGGATGTCGCCGTCAGCACGCGCATCGAAGAAGCGCAGCGGCAGCCGTTGCAGGTGCTCGAAGAGGTCCTGGCGCATCCGGGAGACCAGGCGCTGGGCGACCTCCACCATGAACCACCCTTGGATCCAGGTGGCGAGGAAGTTCGTCGCATAGGCCAAGGCAAGCAGAACGGCGAAGTGCGCAAGCTCCTCCCTCACGGCGGGACCGTGACGCCGAAGGGCGTCGATGGCGTGCCCAGTCAGCCACGGAGTCCCCAGCGCAGCAAGGCTCCCGGCCAGCACGAAGAGCGTGACGACGGAAATTGTCAAACGATGCGGGTGAAGACGCGACAGGAGACGCGCCACGGTAGTGCGGGTGCTGTGCGGCTTGGCCGCCGGTCCTCCGGCCCCGAAGCGGTGGCCGGGACCTCCCCCGATGGAGCGCCCGCCCAGATTCAGCGAGACGGGTGGGGCCGGAGCCGGGCGTTCGGCGGCGTTCATGCCGCCACCTCCGCAGATCCCACCTGGGAGCGCCAGATGTCCTGGTAGACAGGATTTGTCAAAAGAAGTTCCCGATGCGTGCCAAACCCCGCCTGCCGCCCCTCGTCCAGCACCAGGATCGCGTCGGCGTCGGCGATGGAGGCGATGCGTTGCGCCACGATCACGCGGGTGGCGCCCGGCAGGCCCGTGGCAAGCGCCTGGCGCAGCCGGGACTCGGTCCTTGCGTCCAGGGCGCTGGTGGAATCGTCCAGGATCAAGATGCGCGGCCGGCGGACCAAGGCGCGCGCAATGGAGACGCGCTGGCGCTGACCGCCCGAGAGGTTCACTCCCCGCTGCCCGATGACCGTCCCGTACCCTTCCGGAAGCCCCTGCACGAAGGCGTCTGCCTGCGCCAGCTTCGAAGCTTCGAGGATCCTCTCCTCGTCGGCCTCGGGAGCGCCCCAACCGATGTTCTCGCGCACAGTGCCGGTGAAGAGGGTCGCAGTCTGCGGAACCCATCCGACGCGGCCTCGCCAGGCGGCCAGGTCGTGCTCCCGCAGGTCCACCCCGTCCACCCTGACAGATCCTGTCGAGGGATCGGCGAAGCGCAGCATCAGGGCAAGGAGCGTCGACTTCCCCGCCCCGGTCGGCCCGATGATCCCCAATGTCTGGCCGGGAAGGATGCGGAAGGACAGCCCGGAGAGGCTGTCGGCGCCGCTGCCGGGATAGCGGAAGGAAACCCCACGGAACTCGAGATCGGCACCGCCCCGCGATGCGACCGGAACCTCCGGATCCTCCCCCTCGGGAAATTCCGGCCCCGTCCCGGACAGGTCGTCGCTTCCCGCCTCCAGGATCTCGCGCACCCGCTGGACCGAAGCCTTGCCGCGCGTGACGGTCATCAGCATCATGGCCGACATCATGAGGGAGAAGAGGATCTGGGTGAGGTAGTTCACCATCGCCATCAGGAAGCCGAGCTTGAGATCCCCCGACAGTTCCCGCATGCCCCCGAACCAGACCAAGGCGACCATGGAGAGGTTCAGAAGCAGCTGCACCAGCGGCAAGGTGGCGCCCACAATCCGCTGAGCCGCCACGCTGCCGTCAGCCAGGGCACCACTTGCCCTGGAAAAGCGTTCAACTTCCTCCCGATGGCGCACGAAGACCTTGACCACGCGCACTCCGGAGAGGTTCTCACGCACCACCGTCGCCATCCCGTCCAGGAGGACCTGCACGCGAGCGAAGAGCGGGAAGGAATGGGCGATGGCGAAGGCAAGGACCACCCCAAGGATCGGAAGGGGCCAGAGGAACTTCGCCCCCAGCACCGGATCCAGGAAAAGGATCATGCCGATGCCGCCGACGGTCAGGAGCGGCGCACGCACCAGGATGCGCAGCAGGATCAGGACGATCCCCTGCAGCTGCGCGACATCGCTGGAGAGCCGGTTAAGGAGCGTCGAAGGGGGAAAGCGGCTTCGCTCCAGGAAGGAAAGCCGAAGGCAGGCCGCGTAGAGCTCCGACCGCAGGTCCGCTCCCAAGCCGCTGCTGGCGCGCGAGGCGAAGACCGTGCAGCCCAGTCCTCCCAGCCAGCCGAACCCGGCAAGGAGGAGCATCAGCCCCGCGTAATGCAGAGCCAAGGGGAAGTCGCCGTGTCGGATGCCTTCGTCGACCACATGGGCCAGGCACCACGGTTGAGCCAGGTCGCAGGCGACTTCCAGGGCCATGAGGAGCGGCGCCAGCACCACGCTCAAGCGATGCGGCCGGAGGAAGGAAAGGAGCGCACTCATCCGCAACCGACCCGCGTGACGGCAATCCCGTCGATCCCTGAAAGTTCGATGCGGTCCAGCTGCGAGGGGTCCTGCTGCGGGAACTCGCGCAGGCGATGCAGGCCCCGCGTCTCCGTACGAACCTGTGCAGCCCTGTATATCCAGCGCGCACCTTGGACCAGGGCGGCCGCCTCGCGTGCCGCCACTCGCTCGCGCGCCCCCGTCGGCTGCAGGCCGTCCCGCAGATCGGACCAGGACTGATCAAGCACCGCAAGGGAACTTGCGATGCCCGGCAGGGTGCGGAAAGCGTTCTTTCCGATGGGGATGATCTCCTCCTGCGCAACCCTGGCGAAGAACCGACTGGTCACCTGAGGCGAACGTCCCTTCGCCGACCGGATCCCGGCAAGGCCCAGTGCCTTCGCGGAACCGACCAGCTTCCCCCGTTCCTTGGCAAAGCCCGCCGCAGCCTCCCCTGCCCATTCGCCCGAAGCCAGGCACCAGGAGATGGCAGGACCCGCCCCGCTCATCGACGCGCCCGTCAAGCGAAGCCTCTCGGTCACGTCGCCCGCCGCCCAGAGACCCGGCACGCCGGTGTGGGCGTCGCGATCGACAACAAGGCCCCCGGTCGCCCGCACCGTCCCCTCGTAGATCAGATCGACGGGGAAGCGCTGCGTGACGGGATCGATTCCCAGGCGATCGAAGTAAAGGAACATGTTCGGACTGGCCTGCCGCGCCCCGGCCTCGAAGTTCTCCGGCCCCCGGTTCATCTGCGCCCATACGCGGCCCGTGTCGAGGATCGCCTGCGCCACGTCGGGAACCGATTCCCAGCCGTTACGGGCAAGCTCCTTGCCGTTCCCGTCCCAGAAGGTCGCACTGGAGTACCAGAACCCCTTGGTCGTGGCGCTGTTGAGCGGGACGATGCCGTAGTGCCCGCTGAACTCCATCCCGGCAAGCTTGGCCCCGGCCTCGACGGCCATGAGATGGCCTTCTCCGGTCAAACCGTTGGTGCCCATCGCGCCGGAACGGAAGGCGTTCCCGCCGGTGGCCAGGATCACGGCCCCGGCATGCACGGCCCAATCCTCTCCGGTCTGGCGATTGGTCCCCTGCGCACCGGAGACGATGCCATCGCGGGAAAGCAGTTCGAGCGCGGGAGAATGGTCCAGGATGACCACTCCAGCCTTCACCAGTTCCTGCCGCAGGAAGTGCAGCGAATATGGACCTCGGAAGCTGGCCAAGCGGCGTCCGGCAGGTCCCGGACCGCGCGAGGAAACGAAGCCCCGTTCGGCAAGCTTCTGACCGACCACCCAGGTGACGTCGTAGACGCGCCGCGCGTACTCGAGATCGTCGAGCCCTAATGCAGCCTCGTGCCGGGAATGCACGACCTTGTCGGAGGTGACAGGGTCGTCCGGGATCGTGTGCTGGCCTCCGCAGTTGGCTGCCGCCACCACGCCAGCCGTGCCCACAAAACCCTTCTCGGCAAGCACCACCCGCGCACCGGCGCTGCGCGCAGAAAGCGCCGCCCAGGCACCGGCAAGGCTCCCCCCGATCACCAGCACGTCGGCGTACAGGACGTTCCCTCCCGTTTCGATCCGATCCGTCGGCGCGCTCATGCCTTCTCCTTCCGTGGGCGGCCCAGTTCCCATCCGACGGCCCGGCCATAGCTTCCCACCAGCCCCTGCTCCACGAGCGTCCCGAAGGAAAGCGGCTCCCCGTGCGGGGTCGCCAGCGGCGAGACGTAGAGCGCCTCCTCGTGGCAGTAGAGCTCGCACAGGAAGCAGGTGTGACAATCCTCCTGCCGCGCGACCGCAGGCACCCCTCCGGTGCTCTCGAACACCTCGTTGGGACAGGCGCGCACGCAGGCCCCGCAGGCCACGCAACGTTCGCGGGAAAGGACCTCGATCATGGACAACCTCCGGATAAGACAGATTCCGTCAAAACAAAAGGCCGCCACGGCGCCCTGGACCTCGCGGTCCGGGACGCCTGGCGGCAAGAACTCCCGCCTGGCGGGATCAGGCCAGCTGCAGTTCCTTCTTGGCCTCGGGGACCTTGACGACCTCCTCCTCGACCTCGACGGCGCGGGTCCAGAGCCTATCCAGGCCGCCCACCGCCAGGTAGTGGCGCTGCGACTCGTCGAGCTGCGGGAAGTCCAGGCGCTTGTGCATGCCGCGCGTCTCGGTGCGCTGCAGGCCGGCGAAGTAGGACCAGCGCGCGGTGGTCAGGAGACCGGCCGCCTCGCGGGAGCGGATCAGGTGCTGGGCGGTGTCCTGGAGCGGGGCTCCCTGCACGAGCTTCCACTGCTCCTCGAGCTTTGCCAGCGACTCGAGCAGGGTCTTCTCCGAGCGGAAGATGTTCTTGTCGTAGGGGAATACCTCGTCCTGCACCGCCTTGACCACGGCATTCGCGTCCCAGGTCGCCCCGGTGCCCTTGAGGCCCACGCCGCCCACGGCATGGACGGGACGGGAACGGGCCGCCTTGCCCAGGGCGCGCGAGAAGTCCGCCGCCGCCTTGCCGGCGATGTTGGCCGAGCCGATCGCCCAGGTCATGTTGGGGCCCGCGCCGCCAGTGAAGCCACCGCAGTTGAGCTCGCGGCTGGCCGCGTCGCCCGCCGCATAGAGGCCCTTGACGGTGGTGCCGCACTCGGTGTCGGCGATGCGGATGCCGCCGGTGCCACGCACGGTGCCTTCAAGGAGCAGGGTGATCTCCCAGTTCTGCTCGAACGGATCGATCCCCACCTTGTCGAAGGCCGCGAAGAAGTTGGGCTGCTGCAGACGCAACATCCTGCGGGTGTCGGGGTTCTCCGTGTCCTTGTTCAGGCGCACGAATACGGGACCCTTCAGGAGTTCCTTGGCGATCGCGGAGGTCGAGCGGTGACCGTTGCGGTTGAGCCCCTCGATCTCCTTCCCGTCCTTGTCGTAGTAGCTGGCATAGCGATAGTAGGCGGACTTGGTGATGGAGGAATGGATCGGAGCCGGCGAGTAGTGCGCCGAGAACTCCATGCCCGAGAGCTCGCCGCCCGCCTCGGCGGCCATCAGCGCACCGTCGCCGGTGTTGGTGTTGCAGCCCAAGGCCTTGGAGAGCCAGGCCACGCCGCCGTTTGCCAGGATCGTCGCGCCGGCCTTCACGGTCCACGGAGCATTGGCCTGACGCTGGAAGCCGCGGGCACCGGCCACCGCACCTTCGTTGTCGACCAACAGCTCCAGAGCCGGGCTCTGGTCGAGGATCTTGACGCCCTTCTGTAGGAGGACCTTGCGCAGGATGCGCATGGTCTCGGATCCCTGCAGGCCCCGGTAGGAGCCGGTGCGGTCGTAGACGGGAATGTCGTATCCAACCCATTCCCACACCCGAGGGGCGCGGTCGTAGGTGATCTCAAGGAGGCGGTCCCACCACTTGTGCTGCGCAAGGAATCCGCCCAGCGCATAGCGTTCGAACTTGAGAGGGTCGCGCAGGGTGGCGATCGGTGGCAGCACTTTGTGGCCCGAGGTCGAGGCCGCGTACGCACCCGACGACCCCACGTAACCCTTGTCCACCACGATCACGCTGGCGCCGCGCTCGGTCGCCGCGATGGCAGCCCAAGCCGCAGCCGGTCCGCCTCCGACCACCAGCACGTCGGCGTCGAGTTCCAATCCATTTTCTTCGAGTCTGCTCATGGTTCTTCTCCTGGTATTGTGTTCTGGTCGTTGCCCGTGTGCTTGTTAGTAGGGAGAACCGACCCGTTGGCGAAGCTCCTGCAACTCCGCATGGATGTTGAGGGGGCTGTTGCCCTTGTTCCAACCGAGGTTGCGGCGATACTGCCCGAAGAGGTCCTTCTCCAGCACTTCCTCCTCCGTGAGACCGATCACCTCGTGGGCGTGCGCATCGACGAAGAGCGCATCGGCCGGGCAGTAAGCCTCGCAAAGGAAGCAGGTCTGGCAATCCTCCTGGCGGGCGATCACCGGGGACTCGCCTGGGACGGCATCGAAGACGTTGGTGGGGCACACAGACGCGCACTTGTCACACTGGATGCAGCGGGATTGGGACAGAAGCTCGATCATAAGGCTCTCCTGGGTTGATTCAGACAAAGATCACTGCTGTATTCCGGTAGTTTCAGCTCCATTGATGAAGCAATTTGCAACCGAGACGCTTTCTCAATATATAGTCTATGGTTTTAATAGTCAATAGGCTGCCATGCATTTCTTTCGCCTGTTTTCAACTGAAAACTGATGGAGTCTGTATGTTTTTAAGTTTTATACTTGACTTAGTCTATCGTTTCACTTAGGTTATGGGGAGTCAAGCATCCAGCGGGGGTGACAGAGCCTTTCAATCGCTCGAACCCTTTGCCAGGCAGGACTCTTCATCGAGCCCAGCGCATGCACTTCGCGGAAGTGCCATGCGTCCATCGTTGCCATCACCATCCATCACGACAGGACCAACCTCATGAGCAGAACCAAGCACCTGCTTCTTCTCGCAAGCCTCGCGCTCGGAGCCCATGCCGTTGCGCAAGAGCCCGCAACACCAGCAACTCCGGCAGCGACCGACAGTGCCGCATCTACCGAAACCACACCCGGGGAAGCCTTGCAGGACACGAGCTTTGTTCCCGCCAGCAAGGCAGAACTGCAAGGCGCCATTGCTCAGATCCTGAATGTGGACGATTACTACAGCAGACAGCTCCAATTCAACCTGCCAGCTGTCAACCGCCCCCTCACGATCTCCGGAACGGTCCAGAACCGCTTCACCTACATCCACGACCTGCCCACTCCGTACACCTTCTCGATCCCTCTGACCAGCGTCTCGTTCTCGGGACTGCTCTACAAGGACTTCGAGCAAGGCAAGAACCTCACCTACAGCTTCGGATTCTCCAGCTCCAACGCCGCAGCGCCGACCGTGGCGGAGGGCAGCATCGGCTACACCTTGGTCTCCTCGGCCGTGGACCCCGACAACTTCAGCCTCGTCTTCACCGGTGGCCAGACCAAGAAGCCCTTCGGCCTCGAAGCCCAGTCCACCGACGAACAGCAGCCGGCCATCAACGGATCGCTCTTCCTGGACGGGAAATCGCCCAACGCCTTCAATGACGTCTCGGCCCGCGACATCGGCCTGGTGGCAAAGGCAGACTTCTTCCCCACGGTGGACAACGGCTACAACTATCGCGCACCGCTGCTCACTCTCTCGGCCGGAATCTTCAACGGTTCTGGCCCGGGGAGCGCGGCAGCCGCCGACAACAACCAGGACAAGGCTTGGGTGGTCCGCGCCGCGATCCTTCCACCGGTCGACTACTACAACATCCTGCGCGGCCTGCAGTTGGGCATCTCCTTCAGCAAGGACGAGAAGTTCCTGACCGCCAGCGGCGTGACCACTCCGGCCACCACCGTGACCGTACGCGGAACGGGCAAGGACAGCACCAAGACCTTCGCCTACACGACGACTGCCGCCAAGTCCACGATCGACACCATCCAGGGCGACCGCACCCGCTTCGGAGTCGACCTGTCCTACATCCGCACCCCGGTGAACTTCACAGCCGAGGCCATCTACGGAACCCTGGACTCGGTCTACTTCGACAGCAAGAGCAAGTCCTTCCAGCCCTACCATCTGCGCAATGCCGGCGGATCGATCACCTTCTTCCTCAACTTCGGCGAACAGTACCTCAAGCAGACCCGCAACCAGTCCCGCCCGGACGACTGGTGGCCCCTCACCTGGCAGCCGTTCTTCCGCGTGGACGGCATCGACCCGAACCTGGACGTCGACCACGACTTTCAGGTGGCCGTCACCCCTGGCGTGAACGTCTTCTTCGCCCGCACCACCAAGTTCCAGTTCAACTGGCGCTGGCGCAAGACCGAAGACAAGCCCGCCGCCAACGACGAATACTACGCCCAGTTCCAATACGGATTCTGATCTCGAACCACTTAGCACCGGAGTCAATGCGATGAAGACACGACTGTTCCGAAACGTCCTTGCGATCACGGCCTTGGCCGTGGTCGCCCACGCCGCCGACTACCCCAAGGTGATCCGCCTGGGCTGGGTAGGCAACAAGTACAGTAAGGCCTTCACCGGCGGCATCGTGGGCTACGCCCAGGAAACCCAGGCTTGGGAAAAGGAGTTCGCCAAGGAAGGGATCCGCATCGAGTGGAGCTTCTTCACCGGCACCGGCCCCGCCATCAACGAGGCCGTGGCCAACGGCAAGATCGACTTCGCCTCCTCGGGCGACCTGCCTTCCACGGCCGGTCGCGCCAACGGCCTCCCCACCCGCGTGATCGTGGGCGGCAGCGCCGGCGGCGGCACGCGCTACATCCTAGTGGGAGCCAACTCAACCATCCGAAAGCCCAGCGACCTCAAGGGCAAGCGCATCACCTTCCAGAAGGGCACCTACGCCCACCTGGGCTGGCTGCGCTATGCCCGCGACGTGCTGCACATCGACGGCGACAAGGACACCAAGATCATCTCCCTGACCGGCGGCGATCAGGACGTGGCCCTGGCCTCGAATGGTGCCGACGCCATCTACGGCGGCGGCCTGGACCTGGTCGACCGCGGCGTGGCCCGCATCATCGACAGCATCCAGGACGAGAACCACCCAACCGTCGCGCTCAACGCAAGTTCACTCTATACGACCCAGAAGTTCATCGACAAGTACCCCGATGTGGTCTACCGCTGGGTGAAGGTGTACCTCAAGATCGCCGACGAGATCGAACGCAACGACAAAAAGGCCCTGCTGCGTCGCCTGGACACAAAAAGTGGCACGGCCCTCAAGAATGTGATCGCCGCCGAGCCGGACGACTACCGCTATTCGAACCTTCCGATCTTCGACGACCTCTACCGCATCAGCGTCGAACGGGCCATCAAGGACGAAGTCACCTTCAAGCTCATCCGCAAGCCCTTCGACGTCGCAGGCAGCTGGTGGGACCGCCGCTTCTACGACCGCGCCTTCGCCGAACTGGGCCTTGGAACCAAGTGGAAGGACGTGATCGACAGGCGCGCCGCCAAGGCCAAGACGCTTCACTGAGGCTCCGCACCGTCTTGCAAACCCGACCCCGGCAGCAGCCTGCAGGCTTTGCCGGGGTTCTTCAGCACCATCCTCCACGGAGACATCCATGATGCCGTCGCCATTCCTGAAGCTCCTTGCCATCGCGCTCTTCGGCGTCGTGTCGGCGGCGGATGCCGAGGAGGTCCTGCACCTGGGACTCCTGGGCAACAAGTTCAACAAGTCCTACTCCGCAGGCGTCTTCGGCTTCGCGCAAGAGCGACAAGTCTTCGAACAAGCCTTCCAGAAGGACGGGGTCAAGGTCGAATGGTCCTTCTTCAGTGCCGGTGCCCCCGCCCTCAACGAAGCCATCGCCAACGGCAAGGTCGACATCGCCATCTACGGGGAAGTCGGCTCCATCGCCGGCAAGGTCGGAAATCTCCCGACCCGCATCATCGCCCCCAACGGGATGGGTGGCGGCAAGAATTTCATCCTAGTCCCGGCCACTTCGAACATCGCCGTTCCCGCCGACCTCAAGGGAAAGCGTGTCGCCCTGGCCCGCGGAACCGCGCCCCAGCTCCTCTTCTACCGCTGGGCCCGCGAGACCGCCGGACTCACGGACAAGGACATCCGCATGCTCAACCTGGGCACCGCCGACCAAGAAACGACCTTCCTTTCCGGCGGCGCAGATGTCTTGATCGGATCGAGCCTGGACCTGGTCGATCGGGGCCTAGCCCGCATCCTGAGCGTCATCGACGCCGATGCCAACCCCGTCTTCGCGGGCTTCGGCAACGTGGTCGTCACCCAATCCTACCTCGACGCCCATCCCGAACATGTCCAGACCTGGATCGACGCCTACGTGAAGATCGCCGCCGAGGTCGCAAGCGAACGCTATCGCAACGACTACGTGCGCCTGGCAGCCAAGACGGGAACCTCGGCCAAGAGCGCCCGCACGACCCTTCCCAAGGACTTGGCCTTGGCCTACGCACCGATCTTCGATGCCTACTACTACACCCGCCTGCGCACCGCCATCGACGACTGCAGGCGATTCGGGATGATCTCCCGCGACATCGACGCAGCCAAGTGGGTGGAGCCTCGCTTCCTAGAAAAGAGCCTCAAGGACCAAGGCCTCGCCCAACGGTGGGGCGCATTGCGGTCGGCTCCCGGCCCGAAGCTTGCGGAAGAAGTCGCCCCATGAGGATTCTCACCACAGCACTGGCTGCACTGGCACAGTTTGCCCTGTCCGCCTCCGTCAAGGTCCTGCACCTGGGCATGGTGGGAAACCCCTACGACACGCCCATCGCCACTGGGATCCTCGGCTACGCCCAGGAACACAAGCTTTTCGAGCAGGAGTTCAAGAAGGACGGCATTGAGGTCAAGTGGGACTTCTACAAGGGAACCGGGCCGGCCATCAACGAAGGCCTGGCAAATGGCGCAGTGGACATCACCTCCTACGGCGACCTGCCCGGGATCATCGGCAAGTCCGGCGGCATCGACACCAAGCTGATCGTCCCAGGAACCGTCGGCCAGAACATCTACGTGGCAGTGGCTCCCAAATCCACGCTGCGCACGCTCCAGGATCTCAAGGGCAAGCGCGTCGGCTATCTGAAGGGCACCTACCTCCACCTGGCTTGGATCCGGCTCGTGCACCACCTCGGTCTTTCCGAGAAGGACTTCAAGATCTTCAACCTGTCCCAGACGGAAGGCGTCGCCGCACTCCAGGGAGGGCACATCGATGCCTACGTGGGGGTCAACACCTTCCAGGAGATGGCCGAGCGAGGAGCTGCGAAGATCCTGTACACATCAAACACCAGGGATGCGTTGGCCCGCGAGATCCAAGGATTCAGCGTGGTCGTGGCCTCCAGCCGCTTCGTGCACGAGCACCCCGACCTGGTCCAGCGCTGGGTGAACATCTACGTGAGGGCCTCGCTTGCCACGCTGTCCGAAGACAAGCGAGAGGAATGGATCCGGTTGAGCGCCAAGCCCGGCTATTCACCGGACAACATCCGCAAGGACCTCGGGGAGAACCGATTGGACCAGCAGAATGCCCCGGTCTTCGACGAGCGCTACCTGACCAAGCTGCGCACCAGCGTCAAGGCGGCCCGGGACGGCGGCCTGATCCGCCGGGACATCGATGCCGCCCAATGGATCGATCGCAGCTTCCTCGACAAGTCCCTGCGGAGCGAAGGCTCCAAAGCGCCTTGGTCCAAAGGCTTTTCCAAAGCCTCCACGCCATGAACTCGACCATCCTTCGGAAGGAGAACCGGACGTGAAACGCCTTTTCAGGACCATCCTGCCACCCTTTTCGGTGCAGCTGGCCGTCTTTCTTGCCTGGTACCTGTCGGGCAAGTACGAACTGGTGCCGACGACCTTGTTGGTACCCCCGGATCGCGTCTGGGAGACCGTCAAGGACATGTGGTCCACCGGAGAGTTCCAGACCCATGTGGGGTGGAGCCTTCGCCGCGTCGGCCTGGGATACCTGATCGGCTCCGGGGCCGGGATCGCCCTGGGCGCTGCCGTGGGGATCTCCCGCCGCGCCCAGGCCTGGCTCGGAACGACCCTCGACATCTTCAAGCAGGTCCCGGTCTTCGCCTGGGCCCCCATGATGATCCTCTTCTTCGGAATCCAGGAGGCCTCGAAGCTTGCCTTCGTCGCGGTGGCCTGCTTCTACCCGGTCCTTTTGAACACGAGCCAAGGCGTCCTGAGCGTGCAGTCGCGCCACCGCGAGGTCGGCGAGGCCTTCGGCCTTTCCCGCACCCGGATCTTCCTGCGCATCGTCGTGCCGTCGGCCATTCCCTCCGTACTGGTGGGCTTGCGCCAGTCGATCGCCCTGGCCTGGATGGCCGTGGTGAGCGCAGAACTCCTGGGCGCCGAATCGGGCATCGGCTACTTCATGACCTACTCCCGCCTGCTCTTCCAGATGGACGGCGTGATCGTGGGCGTGCTTGCGGTCGGCGCCATCGGCATCCTCACCAACGCCCTCCTGGGCGGCCTTGAACGCTGGCTCGTCCCCTGGACCAAGGAAGTCGCATGAGCACCCGCAAGAAACTCGACCTGGCCAAGGGCCTGGTCATCCCCGTCCTGTTCCTGTCCGTCTGGATCCTCTGGACCCGCAGCCACGAGTCCCTGCTGATCCCCTCGCCCTGGAAGTCGGTGCTGGCCACCAAGCAACTGTGGGAGACCCACGCGCTGCAAGGTTACCTCGTCACCAGCCTGCGCCGCTACTTCTTCGGCCTGTTGCTGGGCACCAGCTTGGGCTTCGCGGTCGGAGGACTGCTCGGCAGCTCCCGCTGGCTTGAGCGCTTTTTCCTGCCCAACCTCAACATGTTCCGACAGGTGCCGCTGGTGGGATGGATCCCGCTCCTGGTCATCTGGTTCGGCATGGAGGATCTTTCCCGCGTGGTCCTGATCGCCATGGGCGCCTTCTTCCCGATCCTCCTGAACACCCACGCCGGCATCCGCCGCGTACCGGCCGGATACCTCGAAGTGGGCGACGTCTTCGGGCTCTCCCGTTGGGAAAGATTCCAGCGCATCGTGCTGCCTTCGGCCCTGCCCTGGATCCGCTCCGGCACCATCCTGAGCCTGACCTTCGGCTGGACCATCCTGGTGGCTTCGGAGCTCTTGACCCAGGCAAACGGCGGCCTCTCGGACATCCTGGACGTGGGCCGCGAGCGCTTCCGCCTGGACACGGTCAATGCCGGCATCATCATCCTGGGCCTCCTGGGATTCGCCTTCAATTTCCTGGCGACAAGGCTTTGGTCCATCGGCCCCTTGCGCTGGCTTTCCCAGAACATCCACAACTCCCACGAAGCGAGGTGATCGACATGAGCGCGTCCGCACTGGAACTGAACGCAAGCCAACCCGTCCGCTTAGAAGCGAACCAGCTCCCCCCAAGCATCCTTCTGCGGAACGCGCAGCTCGACAAGTCGACTTCGAGGTCAGTCGAAACGGCGTCGAAATCGGGCGAGGACGAGCCGCCCATCCGCGAGATCCCCGCCTTTCGGCTGCAGATCAAGAGCCTGCACAAGGTGTTCAAGGGCGAGGACAAGGACGTCACGGCTCTCCAAGACATCAACCTGTCCATCAGGCCCGGCGAGTTCGTTTCGCTTCTGGGTGCCTCGGGCTGCGGCAAGACCACGCTCCTGCGCATCATTGGAGGTCTCGAGCGCAACTACACCGGCGAGGCCCTCCTGGAAGGCAAGCCCATCAAGGGACCGGGACGCGACCGCGGCTTCGTCTTCCAGGACCACCGCCTGCTGCCGTGGCTCACCATCGAGAACAACGTCGGATTCGGGCTGAGCCACCTGCCGAAGAAGGAACGGACGGAAATCGTCAAATCCCACCTGGCACTCGTGGGTCTGGAGGCATTCGCCAAGAGCTATCCGTCGCAACTTTCAGGAGGCATGGCCCAGCGCGCCGCCATTGCCCGCGCCTTGGCCACCAATCCGGAAATCCTCCTCCTGGACGAACCGCTGGGCGCCCTCGATGCGCTCACTCGCCTCTACATGCAGGAAGAGCTTGAGAAGATCTGGAAGGAGAAGCCAGGCCTCACCGTGATCATGGTGACCCACGACGTCGACGAGGCGCTCTACCTCTCCGACCGCGTGATCGTGCTGTCGCCGCGCCCCGGCCGCATCAAGCGCACCCTTGAGATCAAGCTCCCCAGGCCCCGCCCCCGCGAAGGCCACGACTTCAACCAGTTCAAGAAGAGCCTGCTCGAGGAGTTCCAGCTCAGTCACAAGCAGGAAGAGCCGGAGTTCACCATCTGACCGGTCCCGCTTCGATTCCGACGGACTCCCGGAATCGGAGAACCGTGGAGCAGGCGGCATTTGTCCCTGCCGCAGTGCTCCAGAAGCCCCTGCCAGTCCTTGGCAGGGGCTTCACGCCTTCAGGGGATCGCCCAACCCGAAGGTCAGCAGGAAGTTTACAACTTACACTTGACTTACTCTATCGTTTCACTTAGGTTTTATGGGAGCGAAGCGTGATGTTGCTCAAAACATCGGACGTCACGTAACCAACAATGATCGAGAAATCCACACCATCCAGCGGAATCAGCATTTGTCTGGCTCCGGATGGCCTTTCCTTCCAAGGAGAGACGCCATGAGCACACTGAGACAATCCAATCCGACGGGAGAGCGCCGTCCACTCGGCTTCCTGTTCGACTTGGACGGCACCTTGATGGATCATGGCACAGCATCCAGCGGTGCCCTGGGAGAACTGTACCAGGCACACGCCCACCGAATCCGCCGCAGCGAGACGGACTTCCGCAGCGCCTGGGCCCAAGCCAGTTCGACGCATTTCGGCCAGTACGAGCACGGCAAGCTGACATACGCCCAGCAGGGACGTCGCCGCATCCGGGCAGCCTTCGGGGACTTGGAGATCGACAGCGACGACGCAGACCGTTTCTTCGCCGACTTCGTGGAGGCCTACGAAAGCCGCTGGAGCCTATTTCCCGATGCGCTCCCCTGCCTGGAGCTCCTGCAAGGTCGGCCGATGGCCATCGTCACCAACGGCAACCCGCAGCAGCAACGCAAGAAACTGCGCACCTTGGGGCTTCGCGCGCACTTCAAGGAAGTCCTGATCTCGGCCGAAGTCGGTGCCGCCAAGCCCGCTCCGGGCATCTTCCTGGAGGCCGTGCGGCGCTTGGGCATCTTCCCGACCGAAGGTGTCGTGGTGGGGGATTCCTGGGAGCACGACATCCAGGGCGGATTGCGGGCCGGGATGCATCCGGTGTGGCTGGACCGCAGCGGGAAGGGGACCCGCACCGGCGTCCCGTCCGTCCGAGGCCTGGACCAGCTGCGCGGACTGCTGGACAGCTGGCAGCCCAATCCCGCAGAGCGGTCCGAGCTCGGGCACGCCGCCTGATTCCTTGAGACAGAATCCGTCAAAATACACGTCCAACAGGAAAGAGAACCCATCCATGTCCCGTTACGTCATCGCATCCGAATCCGTGGGCGAAGGCCATCCCGACAAGGTCGCCGACACCATCTCCGACGCCATCCTCGACGCCGTCCTCTCGATCGATCCCGAGAGCCGCGTGGCCGCCGAGACCTTCGTCAAGAGCAACCAGGTGGTGGTGGGCGGCGAGATCACCATCCCCTCGCTCCAGGACAAGAAGACCGGCACCACCAAGCCCTTGGACGAGGTGATCAACCTGGGGCAGGTGGTCCGCGAGGCCATCCGCGGCATCGGGTACGTGAACGACGACGACGTGTTCCACGCCGACAAGGTCTTCATCACCAACCTCCTGACCACCCAGTCCCCCGACATCGCCCAGGGCGTGGACGCCAAAAAGGCCAAGGGAAAGAAGACCGCCGAGCAGGGTGCCGGCGACCAGGGCATCGTGTTCGGCTACGCCAGCGACGAGACCCCCGAGCTCCTTCCCGCACCCATCGTCTTCGCACATCGCCTGGGCAAGAAGCTCACCGAGATCCGCAAGGCCGGCAAGACCAAGTGGCTGCGCCCCGATGCCAAGAGCCAGGTCTCGGTCGAATACGTGGACGGAAAGCCGACCCGCATCGTAAACGTCGTGGTCTCCACTCAGCACACGGCAGACGTCGACCACGCCACCATCGAGACCTTCATCATCGAGAACGTGATCAAGAAGGTCCTGCCCAAGAAGCTGCTGGACAAGGACACCGAGTTCCTGGTGAACCCCACCGGACGCTTCGTGGTCGGCGGCCCCCAGGGCGACACCGGACTCACAGGCCGCAAGATCATCGTCGACACTTACGGCGGCGTGGGCCGTCACGGCGGCGGCGCCTTCTCGGGCAAGGACCCTTCCAAGGTGGACCGCTCGGCCGCCTACCTGGGACGCTGGGTCGCCAAGAACATCGTGGCAGCGAAGCTTGCCAAGCGCGCCGAAGTGCAGTTCGCCTTCGCGATCGGCCACCCCGAGCCCGTGAGCGTCTACATCGACACCTTCGGCACCGGCACCGTCTCCGACGAACTGATCCTGGAAGCCGCCCTCCAGGTCTTCTCGTTCAAGCCGGCCGACATCGTCACCCAGCTCGACCTCAAGCGCCCGATCTACTCCAAGACCACCAACTACGGCCACTTCGGCAAGGACGACGTGGACCTGACCTGGGAGCGCACCGACAAAATCGAGGCGCTCCAAGAGGCTGTGCAGCGCCTCAAGAAGGCCTGACCCCTCAGCCTCCGGCGACCTGCCGGGGGCTTTTTTCATCCTTCACGACACGAGAGCACTATGCCATACTTCCCCACCGAAGGCCCCGACAACACCGACGCCGTCGTCTCCCTCGCCCTTGAGGCCGCCGCCAACCGAGGCATCACCCACATCGTGGTGGCCACCACCAGCGGCGCGACAGCGCTAAAATTCAAGGGCACCAAGTTCAAGGTCGTGGCGATCTCCCACGCTTGGGGTTCCAAGGAGAAGGGCGTCAGCGGCGTCTCCGACGAAGCGCGCAAGGAACTGATCGATGCCGGCATCCCTGTTCACTCGGCTTCCCATGCCCTTTCGGGTGCCGAGCGCGGCCTGTCCTCCAAGTTCGGCGGCGTCCTCCCCGTGGAGATCATCGCCCACACGCTGCGCTTCTTCGGATCCGGCACCAAGGTGGCCGTGGAAGTCGCGACCTCAGCGCTGGATGCCGGTCTGATCCCCCACGACGTGCCAGTGATCGCCATCGGCGGAACCAAGTCCGGAGCCGACACGGCGCTAATCCTGGTTCCCGCCAACACCGGCCGGATCCTCGAGACACGCATCCAGGAGATCTTGGCCAAGCCCATTTGAGCCCTGCTCCAGCCCGGAAGCCGATGCGATTGTCCGCACAGGTTTCCGGGCTTCTTTCATTCCCGTTAAGCTACTAAATCTATGGACAAAATAGATATATCATTTCCAAGCAAAGCAGCCTATGACAGCAACGATCGACCCCATTCCCCTGGCACCACTCATTCCATCGCCTCAAGCTGCAGGCGCGAGCACGGTGCTGCTGGAGTACGCCAGGAACGCGGCATCTTCAGCGATCCCGGTTTCTTCGACCAGCGCTTCCTGCCCGCCCCGGAAGTGCGCGATCCGTTCCTGAGCACAAGGACGAGGCCATGACACTCGCAGGCCCCGAGGAGGACTCCCGCATGCTCCCCAACCGCCTGCGCATGGCGCTGCCCGCCCTGCTGTTCCTGGGGGTGATCGGCACCACCGGCATCCTGCACGGAATTCAGCAGCCGGAACAAATCGATAGATTTTCAACTCTCAATCTACTACTTTGATCGTGTAACTAGTCTTAATGCCGAACCACTCATCAAACCCACCCAAAGTGGGAAGGAAGCAGCTCGGACCCGGCCAAGCAAACAGCACACACCAAGAGCCCTGAGCACCCCCTTGAAGGAGACGAGATGGCGGAGAACACGGACGTCGAGAGCAAGCAGAAGACCAAGCAAGCCCTGTTGGGCGAGGTGCGGCTGGCCCTGGAACTGAACCAGCACGGCATCCGCTTCGATGCCGAACAGATCAAGGCGCTTCGCAAGAACGTCGCCGAGGACCCGTACCGTCGGGACCGCGGCGCCTTCGAGTTCGCCCTTCCGCACGGCATCACCGCGCAGGCCAAGCCAGCCCGCTGGACCCGGTATTCGATTCAGGTCGACGGCGGCAAGCCGATCCTGTTCGACGACGAGACCGCGATCGCCGAGATCACCCTGACCGAGCCTGTGGTCCACCCGGAGCTCGACCAGATCCTGAGCACCGGCGAGAAGGTGCGCTCCATCCTGAGCATCGATCCGCACGGCCAGGTCAACGTGGGCTTCAGCGACGAATGCTCGCTCAAGGACAAGGGCGAGGACTGCCTGTTCTGCTCCTACAACGTGCGCGATCGCGACCCGTCGCGCCCCAAGATCAAGCACGCCCGCCAGATCGCCGAAGGCTACGACATCGTGCGCCGCGCGGCAAAGGCCAACCACTTCAAGATCAGCGGCGGCTTCATCCCCGAGCGCCGCGAGCTGGAGTCCTACATCGACGTGGTGGAGGCCATCCGCGAGACCCACAAGAAGTTCAGCGGCGTGGCGGTCATCGGCGCCCCGGCGGACCTCTCCATCCTCTCCAAGTACAAGGAAGCCGGCTACACAGACATCTCCCACAACCTGGAAGTCTGGGACAAGGACCTGTTCGCCTTCGTGTGCCTGGGGAAGTCCCGCCAGAACGGCGGCTACCAGCACTGGGTGGATTCGCTCGTCGCCTCGGTGGAGATCTTCGGGCGCGGCCACGTGCACTCGAACTTCGTCGGCGGCCTGGACACCAAGGAAGGGTTCCTGGACGGCATCGAGTTCCTCTCCTCGAAGGGGATCGTGGCCCACTTCGGCACCTTCCGACCCGAGAAGGGCACGCCCTTCGAAGGCCATCGCGGCGCCTCGGCGGAGCACCACTGGGAGATCCTCGACCGCGCCACCGACATCCAGATCCGTCATGGGCTAACCATCGAGCAGATGTACCGCGGACCGGGTTCGGGCGACCACACCGGCCGCGTGGTGCGCATCAAGAAGGGCGACTTCGAGGGCGACCGGATCGAGACCTACAAGTTCCCTTCGCTCGACGGATAGCGCCGCCCCCCTCCCAACCAGCCTGACGAAGCCAAGCATCCACAAGACCGTTAGAGGTAGACATGCCCGCACCAGAGACCCAGGCGAAGGACGCCATCAAGAAGAAGCTGCTCGCGGAAGCGAAGCTGGCCATCGAACTCAATGACCTCGGCGTCAGCTACGACCCCGCCGAGATCTTCCCCCTACGCACCACCGAGACCATCCCCTACCCCTTCTCCGGCCGCCTGCCGGGCGCGGCCTTCCGCCTGCCCCACGGCATCAAGGCCAGCGGGAAGCACACCAAGTGGACCCCGTTCTCGATCCGCGTCGCCGACGGCAAGCCCCACCTGTTCAACGAAGAGGAGCACCTGGGCGAGATCAAGTTCCACGAGGAGCCTGTACACGCGGTGCTCGAGGAGCGGATCAGCACCGGACAAAAGGTCGGCGGCATCCTGCGCATCGACCCGCACGGCCAGATCGACGTCTCCTACAGCCGCGAATGCTCCCTCAAGGACGCAGGCGAGGACTGCCTGTTCTGCTCCATCAACGTGCGCGAGAAGGATCCGGACCGCGTGGACCTGCAGTTCCCGGCCCACATCGCCCAAGGCTACGACCTGGTCCGCAAGGCCGGTTTCGGTCGCCACTTCAAGATCAGCGGCGGCTTCGTCCCGGAGCGTCGCGAACTGGAGTCGTACATCGACGTGGTCGAGGCGATCCGCGCCAAGCACGAGGACTTCAAGGGCGTGGCCGTGATCGGTGCTCCGGCGGACCTCTCGGTGCTGGCCAAGTACAAGGAAGCCGGCTACACCGACCTCTCCCACAACATGGAAGTCTGGGACAAGGACCTCTTCGGCTTCATCTGCCCCGGAAAGGCCCGTCAGAACGGCGGCTGGCAGCACTGGGTGGACTCGCTCGAGGCGGCCGTCGAGGTATTCGGCAAGGGCCATGTCCACTCCAACTTCGTGGGCGGCATCGACACAAAGGAAGTCTTCCTGGAAGGTATCGAGTACCTGGCCTCCAAGGGCGTGGTGGCGCACTTCGGTACCTTTAGCCCTCAGAAGAACACGGGCCTGGAAGGCCGCCTCACTCCGGAGCCATGGTACCACTGGGAACTGGTCGACCGCGCCACCGACATCCAGCTGCGCTACGGCTTCACCACCGAGCAGATGTACCGCGGCCCGGGCACCGGCGACCACACCGGTCGGGTCTACCGCATCAAGAAGGGCGACTTCGAAGGGGACTACCTAGACATCTACCAGTTCCCAGCCCTCTCGTAATTCGCACTCACCACATTCATCATTTGAAGGATCGCTTCATGAACCGAACACGCTTGCTCCTTGCCACGCTCTTGACCTTTGCGGCGGGAGCGAGGAGGGCAGTCGCTCAACCCCTTCCGCTGGTGGAGCGCGACACCGTTCCCCGCCTGGCCATCGTCTCGGCCTTCGACGCCGAACTCACGAAGCTGCGCGATGCCGCCACGCTCACGGGGCGCGTAGTGGTGAACGGCCGCACCCACTGGTTGGGCAAGCTCCAGGGCCACGACGTGGTGCTGCTCCTTTCCGGCTACAGCATGATCAACGCCGCCATGACCACCGAGGCGCTCTACGATCGCTTCAACGTCAAGGGCCTGATCTTTTCCGGCATCGCCGGCGGCGTGAACCCGAACCTTCGCGTAGGCGACGTGACCGTGGCCGTGCAGTGGGCCAACTACCAGGAAAGCCTGTTCGCCCGCAAGGTCGATACCGGCTGGGAGCCCGGCCGCATGGTCGGACCCTTCAAGAACTACGGCATGATCTTCCCCCGCAACTCCTCGGTGACCCGCATCGGCGCAACCGTAGACAGCCTCGAATCGCGCTTCTGGTTCCCCGTCGACAGCCTGCTCCTGAAGCCCGCCCGATACGTTGCCGACAGCGTGCCCCTCAAGCGCTGCGCCCCGACCGGCGAGTGCCTCGGGCACCAGCCCAAGATCGTGGTGGGCGGCAACGGGGTGAGCGGACAGACCTTCGTGGACAACGCCGAGTACCGCACCTGGGTGTGGGACACCTTCAAGGCCGACGCCCTGGACATGGAGACCTCCGCCGTGGCCCACGTCTCCTACGTCCACCGCATCCCCTTCATCGCCTTCCGCTCCCTCTCGGACCTGGCCGGTGGCGGCCCCGGCAAGAACGAGGGCAAGGTCTTTGGGAAGCTGGCCGCCGAGAACTCGGCCACCGTAGTGCTAGCTTACCTGAAAAAGCTTCCGCACGCACCGGCCACGAAATGAGGATGTCATGAAGCACTACTTCCAGTTCGAAAAGAACGGCACCGGCTACCGCCAGGAGCTCCTCGCGGGACTGACCACCTTCCTCACGATGGCCTACATCATCGTGGTCAACCCGGCCATCCTGGAGGCCGCAGGAATTCCCAAGGGGCCGTCGATGGTGGCCACCATCCTCTCGGCCGCCTTCGGCACCCTGATCATGGGCGTCATCGCCAAGCGTCCCTTCGGCATCGCCCCCTACATGGGCGAGAACGCCTTCATCGCCTTCACCGTGGTGAAGGTGCTGGGCTACTCATGGCAAGCGGCCTTGGGCGCGATCTTCCTCGCCGGCGTGGTCTTCACCATCCTCACCCTTCTGAAGGTGCGCGGATGGTTGGCCGAGGCCATCCCCCTCAACCTCAAATACGCCTTTGCCGTGGGCATCGGCCTCTTCCTGACCTTCGTCGGCCTGGGAGAGATCGGCGTGGTGACGCTGGGTGTTCCCGGAGCGCCGGTCTCCTTAGGGAACTTGAGATCCCTTCCGACCCTGCTTGGCATCGGGGGGTTCCTTTTGACCGCCATCCTGCACGTGCGCAAGGTGCGCGGCTCCCTGATCCTGGGCATCCTGGCCGTGACGATCGCCTCGATCCTGTTGGGCGTCACGCCTTTGCCAGAATCCGTCATCAGCCTGCCGCCTTCGATCACTCCCATCCTGGGGCAGCTCGACATCCGGGGCGTGCTCACCCTCAAGGCATTCCCGGTGGTCCTGATCGTCTTTGTCATGGCCTTCTTGGACACCATCGGCACCCTGATCGGACTGTCTGCGCGCGCAGGCTTCCTTGACGCCAAGGGCAACCTCCCCGACATCGAAAAGCCCTTGCTGGTGGATGCCTTGGCCAACATCGCCGCCCCCATCCTGGGCACCACGACAAGCGGAGTCTACATCGAATCGGCATCCGGCATCGAGGAGGGCGGACGCACCGGCTTCACCGCCATCGTGGTCGCGTTCCTCTTTTTGCTTGCGCTTTTCTTCACGCCGCTTTTGACCATCGTGCCAGCCCACGCCTACGGCCCGGTCCTGATCCTGATCGGAAGCTTCATGCTCTCCGCCGTCACCAAGCTCGACTTCGACGACTACACCGAACTGGTCCCCGCCTTCCTGACCATCACGCTCGTGAGCTTCACCTACAACATCGGCGTGGGCATCACTGCAGGCTTGCTCGTCTATCCCGTCCTGAAACTTGCCACCGGCCGCGCCAAGGAAGTCCCCGCCGCCGTGTGGTTCCTGGCCGCCGTGTCGCTTCTCTTCTACGTGGTCTACCCGTACCGCTAAGCGTTGGATCGGGCGCCTCCCCGCTTCGCGGGGATCGGGCTGCCTGCCAAGCCTCCTCGGCCCAACGGCTTGCAGAAACGCCCCCGACCATTGGGCCTGCGGGGTCTTGGGCCTTCGGCCGGCATCCCTGGCGCGCACATTTGACGGATCGACAGCAGGTTCATGAACTTGCCATCGTCCGGTACAGCACGAGGGCGTCTCCCTGCAGCTTTCGCCGTTCTTGGCGATGATCTTCTCCACCCCGCACCTTCCGCTCCAGAATCAGGTAGATTGTGCCCATGACAGATTTCGACTTTTCCTGGGAAGCCGCCCAACGGCGCGGCACCGGCTCGTGCAAGTGGGACGACGCGCCTGCGCTCTACGGAAGCCCCGACATCCTGCCCCTGTGGGTCGCCGACATGGACTTTCCCGCCCCGCCGGCAGTGCTGGAAGCGCTCGGGCGCCAACTGCAGCACGGCGTACTGGGGTATCCTTCGGCCCGCCAAGACGGAACCTTGGCCGCGATCTCGGCGTGGCTCTCTCGACGCTTCGGCTGGGAGGTCCCGGCCTCCGACATCGTATTGGCTCCCGGCGTAGTGCCATCGCTCAAGGCGGCACTGGACGTGTTCACGCAGCCCGGTGACGGCGTGATCGTCCAAACCCCGGTCTACTATCCCTTCCTGGACTTGGCCCGCAGCCACGATCGCACCTTGATCGAAAATGCGCTGATCGAGCGCGACGGAAGTTGGCAGCTTGACCTCGAAGGCCTGGAGACGGCTGCCAAGGAGGCCAAGGCACTGATCCTTTGCTCGCCCCACAATCCGGTGGGCCGTGCCTGGCGCCGCGAGGAACTGGCAGCGATCGCGGAGATCTGCTCCCGCCACGACGTGCTGGTACTCGCCGACGAGATCCACGCCGACCTAGTGCATCGCCCCGCCACCCACATCCCATTTGCCACCATCGGAGGAAGCGCTGCGGCCAAGGCCCTGACCTTCGTGGCCCCCAGCAAGACATTCAACATCGCCGGCCTCAACACCTCAAGCGTCGTGATCCCCGATCCCGCCGCGCGCAGGGCCTTCACAGAACGCTTCCGCAGCCTGGGCGTCTCCCGCACCAACGCGCCGGGACTGGTCGCCACCGAAGCCGCCTACCTCCACGGGGAGCTTTGGCTCGAGTCGCTCCTAGTGCACCTGGCCGAGAACGCCGCTTGGCTCGAGGAAGCCGTACGCACGCGGCTTGCTCCGCTCAAGCTGCGCCGCCCCGAGGCCACCTACCTCGCCTGGATCGACTGCCGCAACTTGGGGCTCGACGACGAAGGACTCAAGCGCTTCTTCTCGCACGAGGCCAAGGTCGGACTCAACCCGGGCGCGATGTTCGGCAAGCCCGGATCGGGCTGGATGCGCCTGAACTTCGGGACCTCGCGGGCGGTCCTCGAGGAGGCGGTGCACCAGATCGAGACGGCATTGGCACACCGAAAGCCCTGAGCAGGACCAAGCAACCAAGCGATCCGTTCATCAATTCATATTTAGTCTATTGATTCTATCGTTTATATGTTGTACCTTATCCGAGCCAGCACTTGCAACGCGCAAGCACCAACCTTTCGAAACCATCCATACTTGGAGCAGGACATGAGCATCTCCCCTCTCGCAGACCGCGTCGTCATCAAGCCTCTCGAAGCCGAGTCCAAGACCGCCGGCGGCATCTTCATCCCCGACAACGCCAAGGAAAAGCCCCAGAAGGGCGAGATCGTGGCCGTGGGTCCGGGCAAGGTCGACGACAAGGGCAATGTGATCAAGCTCGAGCTCAAGGTCGGCGACAAGGTGCTGTACGGCAAGTACGCCGGCACCGAGGTCAACGTCGACGGCCAGGATCTCCTGATCCTGCGCGAGTCCGACGTCCTGGCCAAGATCTGATTCAGACAGATTCTGTCAAACCTTATTTAGCACCCAACCGGAGAATCACAACATGGCAAAGCAGCTCTCGTTCAACCAGGAAGCCCGCGAATCCCTCAAGCGCGGCGTCGACAAGCTGGCCGACGCGGTCAAGGTGACCCTCGGCCCCCGAGGCCGCAACGTCGTCCTGGCCAAGTCCTTCGGATCGCCCCTGGTCACCAAGGACGGCGTGTCGGTCGCCAAGGAGATCGAGCTCGAGGACGTCTACGAGAACCTCGGCGCCCAGCTCGTGAAGGAGGTCGCCTCCAAGACCTCCGACATCGCCGGCGACGGCACCACCACCGCCACGGTGCTGGCCCAGGCCATCGTGCGCGAAGGCCTCAAGAACGTCACCGCGGGCGCCAACCCCACCGACCTCAAGAAGGGCATCGAGCTGGCCGCCCAGACCGCCATTGAGGCCGTCGCCAAGCTCTCCACCAAGGTGGCCGGCAAGGAAGAGATCGCCCAGGTCGGCGCCATCTCCGCCAACAACGACGCCTCCATCGGCGACCTGATCGCCCAGGCCGTGGAGAAGGTCGGCAAGGACGGCGTCATCACCGTCGAGGAAGCCAAGACCATCGAGACCACCCTGGACGTGGTCGAGGGACTGCAGTTCGACCGCGGTTACGTCTCCCCCTACTTCGTGACCAACCCCGATACCCTCGAGGTGGTTCAAGACGACCCCCTGATCCTCATCCACGACAAGAAGATCTCCACCCTCAAGGACATCCTCCCCATCCTGGAGAAGGTCGCCCAGCAGGGCAAGCAGCTTCTGATCATCGCCGAGGACCTCGACGGCGAGGCCCTGGCCACGCTCGTGGTGAACAAGCTGCGCGGCTCGCTCAAGATCGCCGCAGTCAAGGCTCCGGGCTTCGGCGACCGCCGCAAGGCATTGCTTGAAGACATCGCCATCGTGACCGGCGGCCGCGTGATCTCCGAGGAGACCGGCTTCAAGCTCGAGAACACCGTGATCGAGGACCTGGGCCGCGCCAAGCGCGTGACCATCAACAAGGACACCACCACCATCGTGGAAGGCGCCGGCGCCTCGGCCGCCATCCAGAGCCGCATCGGTCAGATCCGCCGCCAAGTCGACGAGACCAGCTCCGACTACGACCGCGAGAAGCTCCAGGAACGTCTGGCCAAGTTGGCCGGCGGCGTGGCCGTCATCAATGTGGGAGCCGCCACCGAGACCGAGCTCAAGGAGAAGAAGGCCCGTGTCGAGGACTCCCTGCATGCCACCCGCGCCGCCGTCGAGGAAGGCGTCGTTCCCGGAGGCGGCGTCGCCCTGATCCGTTCGCTTTCCGCCCTCGAGAATCTCAAGGGCGAGAACGAGGACCAGAACATCGGCATCTCGATCGTGCGCCGCGCCATCGAGGAGCCCTTGCGCCAGATCGCCATCAACGGCGGCTGGGAAGGCTCCGTGGTCGTGAACAAGGTCAAGGAAGGCACCGGGGGCTTCGGCTTCAACGCCCGCACCGGCGTGTTCGAAGACCTGATCAAGGCGGGTGTCATCGACCCTGCCAAGGTCACCAAGACCGCCCTCAAGAACGCCGCCTCGATCGCTGGGCTCCTGCTCACCACCGAGGCCATCGTAGTCGAGAAGAAGGAAGCCAAGTCCGGTGCTCCGGCTGGCGGGGCTCCCGGCGGCTACGGCGACTTCTGAGGATCGCTCTTCGGCTGCGCGGGCGCATTCTCGGTCACCGGCCCCTCGGCGTAGCGCTGCTACGCGGTCGGGGCCGCTTCCCGTCGACTGCATCCCGCTCGCTCGAAGCGGTCTCGGATCATGCCGATGGGGAAAACTGGCGCTCGGCTTTGCCTCGCTGGTTTTCCTCGGAGGTCGGTCGCTTGGGACTTTGGCCAGCTCCTTTGGGGGCTGGCTTTTTTCGTGGCGGGTCATTCTTCAGCATGTATTCTCATTTGATTTGCGATTTGCAATTTGCAGATCAAGAATTCATCGTGTAGATTGGATGTGTGCGTAACCATACGGGAATGAAGCCGCAAGACTGCTTGGTGCTGCTCAAGGTCATCACCATGAGGCGTGAGAGCTGGTTGGGGAAAAATATTGCAAGCAGCCTTGGACTCAGTCAAACCGAGGTATCCGTTTCCTTGGAACGATCGAAGTTTGCCGGGCTCATGGACGACTCGAAAAGACGCGTGAATGCCGGTGCCTTCCTCGGCCTCCTGGTCCATGGGATCAAGTTCGTCTTTCCCGTCAAGCTTGGTGGATTGGTTCGTGGCGTCCCCACGGCTTGGTCAGCAGCACCACTATGCGACCTGGTCAGCAGCAACGAAGCCGTCGTATGGCCACATGAGGAAGGCCATATCCGAGGCCAAGCAATCGAACCTCTCTATGCAAGCGTCCCGGGAGCCTCACTGCAGGACCGGGATCTGCATGAGCTTCTTGCCTTGGTGGATGCCCTTCGAGTAGGGCGACTGCGCGAAATCGAGCTTGCCTCGAAGATCCTGAAGAAACGATTCGAAGCCTATGCCCTCGACTAATCTGGAACGGATCGAGACCATCGCAGCAAGTCTGGACGAATTGCTAAGCGAAGTCGTCTTCGTGGGTGGCTCCGTGGTTGAGCTCTACGTGACCGATCACGCCGCCCCACCCGTGCGCAATACCGAGGATGTCGACTGTGTCGTCCCTGTCATGCAGTACACCGACCTACATGCATGGGAAGAGTTGCTTCGCTCCAAGGGATTCCGAAACGATACCCGGCAAGGAGCTCCAATTTGCCGTTGGCTTTACAACGAAGTGATGATCGACTTCATGCCTCCCGACGCCAGCGTCCTGGGCTTCTCCAACCAATGGTACGTCGAAGGACTGGAAAACTCCCTCAAGTACGTGTTGCCCAACGGCCGATGCATCCGCATCCTGGAACTGCCGTGGTTTGTGGCGACCAAGGCCGAAGCCACCAGGTCGCGCGGCTGGCCGGACCTGCGGACAAGCCACGACTTCGAGGACATCGTCTACCTGTGGGACAGTGTCCCTGGCCTCACCGATCGCCTGTTGGCAGCGCCGACGACACTGCGAGAATGGTTGGCAAACCAGGCACAGGAATGGCAAACGACCCCGGCATTTCGCGAGGCCGTGGAATGCCATGCGGAATCGTTCGGTCGAGCCCAGCGGATCCTCAAGGAGATCGAGCGGTTCGTCCGTTCATCCGAACCTTGATCGCTCAGTGCACCGGATTGGGGAACTGGCGATGGATCGCCTGGATCCCGGCCTTCACTTCATCCGAAAGCTCAAGCTCCCACGAGCCGAGGTTCACGGAAAGCTGCTCAAGTGAGGTTGCCCCGACGATGACGCTGGCCACGAACGGCTGTTCCAGCAGGAAGGCAATGGCCATCTGCGAAGGATCCAGTCCGTGGGTGCGGGCAAGCTCCACGTAGCGGCGCGTCGCTTCGTCCACCAGCGGATGGGTGTAGCGGGCGAAGCGTTCGAAGAGCGCCAGGCGGGAACCGGTCGGCCGGACTCCGCCCAGGTACTTGCCGGAGAGCACCCCGGAGGCCAGCGGCGAATAGGCAAGCAGTCCCACGTCCTCGCGGTATCCGATCTCGGCCAGCCCAATCTCGTAAGTGCGGTTGATCAGACTGTAGGGATTCTGGATCGAGGCGATGCGGGGAAGCCCGTGTTCCTCGGACAGGCGCAGGAACTGGTTGACGCCCCACGGGGTCTCGTTCGAGACGCCCACATGCAGGATCTTTCCGGATTTGACAAGATCCGACAAAGCCTCCAGCGTCTCGCGGATGGGGACGGTCTCCTCGTCGGGATCCGGCACGAAGCCCAAGGCACCGAAGAAGTTGGTGGTGCGGTCGGGCCAGTGCAGCTGATACAGGTCGATGCGATCGGTCTGCAGGCGGCGCAGGCTATCCTCGACGGCCTGGACCAGGTTCTCGCGATCGTGCCGCACCGTGCCGCCCCGGATGTATCCGGGACGCCCTTGCGTGCGCGAAGGCCCTGCGGCCTTGGACGCCAGGATCCACTGGTCGCGCTTGCCACTCTTCTTGAACCAGGTCCCGATGTGCTCCTCGGTGCGCCCCTGCGTCTCAGCCATCGTCGGCACAGGGTACTTCTCGGCCGTGTCGATCAGATTGATGCCCCGATCCAGGGCAAGGTCGATCTGGGAATGGGCTTGGCCTTCCGTGTTCTGCTGGCCCCAGGTCATGGTGCCCAACGAGAGCATACTGACCTCAAGGCCGCTTTGGCCAAGCTTGCGGTATTTCCTGGTCATGACGGACGGAGCTCCTGACGAGGTGAAGGGTTCCAATGTGGCAAATGCCGAGAGTCCCGGCCAAGACCCAAGGACCTTCCTCAGCTCGGATCTTCCCCACGCCACAGGTTGGCCGTCGCAAGCGACGAGACGCCTGCAGCCTTGGCCTGGAGGAAAAGCTGGGTCTTGTATCCCACCAGCTGCTTGACGATGCCTTCGAAGAGAGCCTCTCCCAGGGGCAGCTCCACGCCCTGGCCGTTGCGGACCTTGCGGGTGGCGAATTCCTCCTCGCTCACGGGTTCGAGCAGGGTCTCCACGGTCTTGGCCTGCTGAGCGAAGGCTTCAGGAAAGGCCGAGAGGGAGAGGGCCTCGGTCTGCTTGCGACGCTCCTTGCCGCCTTCGCGCGTACCGGTGAGCAGGAAGCGCACCGCGCCTTCCGCCGTGGTCGCGAGGTATTCGAGCAGCTCGCGCGTCGAGCGTTGCGCAGGCGTGAAGCGGAACATCAGATGGCTTTCCTCGAGCTTGCCTGTGAGATGGGCGACGATGCGCAGTTCCTTGGAAATGGACGCGACGACTTCAGACTTGGACGGCATGAATGCTCCTGTGTGGTTAGCGAAAGAAACGACGCCAGCTCAAGGCTCCTCCGGTCCAGGCAAGGACCAGGGCCGAAAGCGCGGCAAGAATGATGAGCAGCTGCCCGGGAAGTCCCAGGAAGACGCCGGTGTGGAGGGGACGGGCCAATGCCCGCAGACGAGGTACGAGGTCGGTCCCGGCAGGTTTGTAGGAGAGGAAGGAACCGTCCGGCGCGAGGACCAAGTTCCCGGTTGCGGCTCCGTCAGCACGGCCTCGGAAGTTGATGACCGGACCCTTCCCCGGCTTCTCGGGAGCCCGCAGGCGAAGGCCTGTCCAACCGGCGGGCGCATGGGTCTTGGCGGTGTCGAGCCAGGTCTGCCACTGGCGACCTTTCCAGCCCGGTACGGAAGGGAGGCTGCCTGCCTTCTTGCCCAGGCGCGGCGGCTCGTGGCTCAGGGTGACGGCGTAGAGCACCTTCTCGGCCCACGGGAAGGCCATGACAGTTCCTGTCAAACCCAGCACGAAAAGCGGCAGCAGCGACATGATGCCGAAGGCGTTGTGCCACTGCCAATTGCGGGCGCGTCCGCGCAATCCCGAACGGGGCCACAGCACATGACGCAAGGCGACAAGCTTGCGGGGCCACCAGATGACAAGGCCGCTGACGGAAAGGAGCAGACAGACCAAGGCCGAGGCCCCAGTGACCGTGCGGCCGGTCTCTCCAGACGCCAGGCTCTGGTGGAGACTCTCAATGGTCCCGAGGAAGGACTGGAGCGCGCCCGTGCGGGCCTGCACCTCGCCCGACCACGGGTCGACACGCACGAAGCGCCGCTTGGCCTCGCGCAGCTCCACATAAGCGGTGCTGTCGGCGAGGATCGCGATACTCGAGACCTTTCCGGATTCAGGTCCCATCGCCTTCGTGACCAAGGCATCCAAGGAGATCCGCTCCCTTGCTGCCTTGGTGCGAAGCGTCCTGGTCTCGTGAGCCCAATCGTCGGTCAGCTGCGGCTCGAAGGCAAGCAGAAGTCCCGTCACGGAGAGGAAGACCATCGGCAACAGGGCAAGCAGCCCAAGGCCGAGGTGGATCCAGAAGATGGCCTTGCGAAGCGTCATCGTCTCATCGCACCTGTGCGCTGAATTCGTTGGTGTAGGCATCCTCGGGCTTCACCGATCCTTTGGGGATCTGGCCGAAGTCCTCGAGGATCCCGATCCACTTGCGGATGCTGACCGAGTCGACCGGAACGGTGTGGCGCGAGGCCTTCCAAGAGGTCTGGTAGATGCGGTAGGGAACCGGCACGCCGTTGCGCTCGTTGAGGATGGCCTGCGCCGAGTCGGGATGGGCATCGGCCCACGCATAGGACTCGCCCAGCGCAGCCACGAAGCGCCGCACCAGATCCGGGTTCTTGCGGATGAGCTCCTGGCGCACGGCCCAGCCGCTGGTCTGATCGACCTGCAGCACCTCGACATCGGAGAGGCCCGGGAGGAAATGCACTCCCCCCTCCTTCACAAGCTTCGAGACGGGCGGTGTGAACTCGGAGCCGTTCAGCACGTCGACCTTGCCCTCGCGGAAGGCCTGCTCGGTGGCGGTCGGCGACGGAAGCTGCACGAACTCGACTTGGGAGAGGTCGACCCCACCGCGCTTGAGCCACACCACCAACGGATACCAGCCGATGGTCGTCGGCGTGGCCACCACCTTCTTGCCGATGAAGTCCTGGGGCTTTCCGGTGATCGGGCTTCCGTCCTTCACGAGATAGCGGTAGGCAGGATGCTCCTTGCGGCTTTGGGAATAGGCCGCCACGATCTTGAGGTCAGCCCCGTGGGTGCGCGCGATGAGGATCGCCGTACTGATGGAACCGGCGAAGTCGTTCTGCCCCCCGGCCAGCGCCACGATGGCGGCAGGCCCGTGGGCCAATTTCCCGGTCCACTGGATCTTGATGCCGTGCCGGGCGAAGACTCCCAGCTGGTCACCGATCAAGGCGCCGTCGGAGAGCGTGTTCGAAAGGCGGACGACATCGACTTCGTTCTTTCCTGCACGCTTTGCGTTCACAAGATGCCACCAGGCGGCTGCCCCTGCGAGGAAAACCAAGGCGAAGGCAGCCCCGACGATGGCCGTGGAACGGGCTTTGGGCGAGAGAGACATGGAAGACCTCCGAGGACCGGGGAAGGAAGGCGGCAGCTACTTGGCGGGAACCGTGAACTCGTTGGTATAGACGTCCTCTGGCTTCACCGAGCCTTTCTTGATCTGCCCGAAGTCCTCGAGGATCGCCACCCACTTGCGGATGCTGCCTGAGTCGACCACGGCATCCTGCGAGACGGGACGCCAGTGGGCCAAGTACTTGGCGTATTCCTTGGGAAGCTCGTTCTCGTGATTGAGAATCGCTTGGGCCGAGTCGGGATGGGCATTGCTCCACTGGTAGCCTTCGCGCAAGGCGGCCACGAAGCGGCGCACCACGTCCGGGTGCGAGGCGATGAAGTCCTCGCGCACCGCCCAGCCGCCGATCTGCGGGATGTCCAGGACGTCGTAGTCGGTGATCCCCTCCAGGAAGTGCACTCCCCCCTCGGCAATGAGCTTGGTGCCCGGAGGCGTACTCTCCGAACTTCCGATCACGTCCACTTGGTCTCCTCGCAACGATTGCTCGGTCGTCAGAGGCGAAGGCATCGTAAGGAACTCCACTTTCTGCGGATCCACGCCGTGCCGCTTGAGCCAGACCACCAGCGGATACCAGGTGATGGTCGTGGGGGCGGCCACCACGCGCTTGCCCACGAAGCTTTCGGGACGATTGACATCGACAGGACTGCCGTCCTTCACGAGGTAGCGGAAGAGAGGCCTCTCGTGGCTTGAGATGGTCGAGGCCGCCACGATCTTGAGGGCGCTCCCGTGGGTGCGAGCGATGATCATCGCCGTGCTCACCGATCCGGCCGCGTCCAGCTCGCCGCCGGCCAGCGCCACGATGGCTGCAGGACCGTGGGCGAACTTGCCCTTCCAGTCGATGCGGATCCCGTGCTTCCCGAAGAGCCCCAGATGGTCGGCGATCACGGCGCCTTCCCCGATGGTGGGAGTCAAGCGCAGTACATCCAGCTGCTGTCCCGCCGCAGCGGCGTGATTCCGCTTCCAGGCGACCGCAGCCCCGCCGGCGACCAGCGCCACAGCCAACGCCGCCGTGATCCATTTCGTCTTCGAAGCCATGATCGCTCTCCAATCTCAGTGATCTTTCGCTTATTTCTATTACTTCCATAAGTTAAGTAGACTTTTATCCCAAGTCAAGGGAATGTCGAGGCGGCGCCTCACAAAAATCCACAGGAATTGGGAATGCGCGAGGGATGCCGCCCGTAGGGCCAAGACCCCGGCGCAGCCGTGGCTTGGCAGGCAGCCCGACCGCCCCAAACAGTAAAGACGCCCCGGCGGGGCGTCTCCACGAGACAAGGGCGGGGGCGCCCGAAAGGACAGAATTTGTCAGCAATGGATGCGTCGACGCACGAGGCATCCTACCGCACTCGCCTCGCGAGACTCAGGCCGTCTTCTGAAACTGCTGCAGCTGGCCGCTCAGGTAAAACCGCCAGTAGTGCTTGCCCAGGGAAAGCAGCTCCTCGTGAGTTCCCTGCTCGACCACCAGGCCGTTGTCCAGCACCAGGATGGAGTCCATCATCTGCACGGTGGATAGGCGGTGCGCGACCACAAGCAGGGTGCGGTTGCGGGAGACCTTGGAGATGGCCTCCTGCAGCACGGCCTCGGTCTCGGAGTCCAGGCTTGCCGTGGCCTCGTCCAGGATCAGGACCTTGGGGTCGGCGACCAGCACGCGAGCAAATGACAGAAGTTGTCTCTGCCCGAAGGAGAGCGTGGAGCCGCGCTCGGAGAGGCGCGTGTCGTAGCCTTCCGGGAGGCGCTTGATGAAGGCGTCGGCGCCGATCTCCTCGCAGACCCTCTCCACCGTCGCGCGGGGGATGTCCTGCCGGAAGAAGCGCACGTTGTCCAGCACCGTGCCGCCGAACAGCGTGATGTCCTGCTGCACGATGCCCACCGTGCGGCGCAGCTCCTCGACGGGCCATTCACGGATCGGGTGGCCGTCCACCAGGATGTCGCCGCCGGTGGTGTCGTAGAAGCGCACCAGGAGGTTCATGAGCGAGGTCTTGCCCGAGCCCGAGGAGCCCACGATGCCGATGCGCTCGCCTGGTTTGACAGAAACTGTCACGCCCTTGAGGATGTCCTTGCCGGGTCGGTAGGCCAGGCGCACGTCGCGGAAGTCCACCGCCCCCTCGACCTTGTCGGGGCGGCGCGCCGTCGGCGACTCGGGAATGTCCGGGGTCTCGGCGAGGGTCTGCCCGATGCGCTCGGAGGCCACGATCATCGACTGCAGCACGTTCATCTGCATGGTGATGGTGTTGATGGGCTGGAAGAAGCGGCGGATGAAGCCCACGAAGGCGTAGAGCACGCCGAAGGTGACGGTGCCGCGCAGCACGGGGCCGCTGCCGAACCACACCAGACCCGCCACACCGAAGTCCGACAGAGCCTCGGTGAAGAGGAAGAACAACAGGAGCGTGTGGTTCTCCTTGAGCATGGCCTTCAGGAGATCCGTGTTGCGGCCGTTGAAGGCGCGCCACTGCTTTCCTTCCTGGTGGAAGATCTGCACGATCGACATGCCCGCTAGGTTCTCGGCGAGGTAGGCGATCAGGATCGAGAGCTTGCCGCGCATGTCCTGGTTGATCACGCGCAGCTTGCCCTGGAACCAGCGCGAGACCCAGATGATCGCCGGCACCACCACCAGGCACCAGGCGGCGAAGTGCAGGTCCAGCTGGAACATGAAGGCGATGATGACAAGAAGTGTCAAAGTCCCGCGCAGCGTGTTCGAGAGGAAGTCGGTGAAGAAGTTGTTCAGCGCCTCGGTGTCGCTCACGACGTTTGTGATGATGCGGCCCGACGGGTTCTTGTCGAAGTACTTGACCGAGAGGGACAGGATGTGTCCGAACAGGTGCGAACGGATGTCGCGCACGATCCGCTGGCCGGTGGACTGCAGCAGGATGTCCTGCAGGTAGCTCAGCCCGAAGGTCAGAAGCACCACGCCCAGGTACAGGGCCGACAACCACGAGATCGAGGAAAGATCGGGATGGGCCACGTTCAAGTAACGGTCGATGACCTCCTTGACGATCACGGGCTGCGCCAGGTCCACGGCCACCACCAGGACGACCAGGGCAAGGATCCCCGTCAAGCGCAGACGGTGCCGACGGATGTACGGGAACAGGATCCCGAGGGAGGAAAGGTTGAGGGTCGGCTTCGTACTCATTTGGCGTCTTCCACGCTTTCGTTCAGGGCTTCCTCGTCCTCGGTGCGCAGGATCTCCAGGATCTCGGCAGGGACGGAAACGGGGGCGATCGAGTCGGACTTGTCGACTTCGCCGGCCTGCAGTTCCCACAGGCGCGCATAGGTGCCGCCCAGGGCCAGGAGCTGAGCGTGGCTGCCGCGCTCGGCCACCGCGCCGTCCTCCAGCAAGAGGATCTCGTCGGCGTTCATCACCGCGCTCAGGCGGTGCGAGACCACGATGGTGACGGAATTTGTCAAACGCCCGTCGTCCCCGGCGGCCAGGTTCTCCAGGATCCGACGCTCGGTGCGGGTGTCCACGGCGCTCAAGCTGTCGTCCAGGATCCGGATCGGGGAATCCTTGTAGATCATGCGGGCGATCGCCACGCGTTGCTTCTGGCCTCCCGAGAGGCGCACGCCGCGCTCGCCGATCTCGGTGGCGTAGCCTTCGGGGAACTTCGCCACGTCCTCGTCCACCGATGCGATGCGGGAGGCGCGCACCACGGCCTCCTGGTCGGGAGCCCCGTCGTGCGAGAAGGCGATGTTCTCGCTCACGCTGGTCGAGAAGAGGAAGCTGTTCTGCGGCACGTAGGCGATGGCCCGCCGCAGGTGCTCCAGGGAATAGGAGCGGATGTCGCGACCGTCCACGAAGATGGTCCCGGCGGGCGGTTCGTAGAGGCGCAACAGGAGATGAGCCAAGCTCGTCTTGCCCGAACCGATCGAACCCACGATGCCCAAGGTCTTGCCAGGGGCCACCGAGAAGCTCAGGGAACGCAGCACGTCGCGCTCGGTGCCCGCGTAGCGGAAGGTCAGGTCGCGCACCTCGATGTGCCCAGTCTCGGGAGGGACGGAATCCTCACCGGCCGTCTCGACCGTGTCGGGGACGACCTCGAGAAGCTCCGAGAGACGAAAGAGCGAGGCCGAGGCGCGCTGCACCGTATTGAGCATGTTGCCCAGCTGCTCGAGCGGCTGCTTGAGGAGGGTCAGGTAGAGCAGGAACCCGATGAGGTTACCAAGCGAGATCTCGCCGCGGATGGCAAGGAAGCTGCCGTACCAGATCACCGCGATGAAGCCGAAGGCAGACATCAAGGGCACCAACGCCCCGAAGATGGCCGACAGGCGCACGAAGCGCATCTTCTGCTCCACGAGTTCCGTGAGCTGGTCCTGGAAGCGCTTCTCCACCAACGGCTCGTTGCTGAAGGCTTTGACGGTGCGGATGCCGCCCACGATCTCCTCGACGGTCTGGGACATCTGGCCCAGGGTCGACTGGAAGATTCCCGACTGGCGCTTGATCTTGGGGCCGAAGTGGCGGATGAGCGCCGGGATCGCAAGGAGCGGCACCAGACCCGCCAGGGCAAGGCGCGAGTTCATGTGGAAGAACATGAAGTACATCGAGGCGCCCAGCATGAAGACGCCGTTGATCGCGGTATTGATCCCCATCGCGGCGACCTGGCGCACCACGTCCACGTCGGAAAGCGCGTGGGACAGGAGCTCGCCGGTGCTGTGGCCGTGGTAGTAGGCCGGGGTCAGCGTCTCCCACTTGCGGAAGAGCGCGTCGCGGATGTCGAAGGTGATGATGCGGCCGTGCTGGGCGGTGAGGAATCTCCCCAGCCAACCCAGCAGAACCCGGGCCGTTCCCGTCGCCAGCACCAGGAGCGCAAGGTGCCGTGCCGACGGGAGAGTCAAGGTTCCGGCCGCATACGTGTCCGCCAACCGCCCGACCAAGCGCGGTATGATGGCGGCCAACGTACTGGAAAGGGCGATGGAGAGCACCGCCGTCAGGTAGGCCAGACGGTGCCTCGCAATGTACTCGCCCAAGATGTGCCAACCCGAGCGCGGAGCCGCACTGCCTGCCGTCTTGTTCGTGTCCGTCAATGAAAGCTCCTGCTCAAGATCGAGGTTTGGAAAATGCGCCGTCGTCCCGTGGTGAACGGTCCGGCGGCGCGGTACCCGGTCGCGATGACAGTTTCTGTCAAACCAACCGGGTGCGGATCAGCCCAGCGCGGGGTAGGTCCACTCGTCGAGGATGTCCCCTTCGAACAGGCCTTCCTTGATGCGGAACACTTCGCCCGCGTGCGGACCCGAGGCCGGTCCGCTGTACATCTGCAGGGTGTTGAACCCGTAGCGGCGGAAGATGGTCGTGGCCTTGTCCACCAGCTTGTAGTGCCAGGAAGCCTCCGGCGAGCGGTACCCTTCCAGCGGGGTGCCCACCTCGGGACGGAACACGCTGAAGTGCGCGACCACGCCCTTGGAGGCCAGGTACTCGATGCCTTCAAGCGTCGAGTCCAGGGTCTCAAGGCCCCCCACCAGGTTGGAGTGTACGTTGCCCCAGCCGAACACGTCGACCGAGCGCTCCAGCGCGTCCACCCAGTGCTGCCAGCCGCCGTTGCGCTTCTCCTTGCCCGGGCACAGGGCCGCGAACAGGTGACGGTCCCACACCTCGATGTTGTGCGAGATGTTCTTGAACCCGGCTTCCTTGTACTTCTCCAGGATGTTCAGGTCGTCGGGCGCGCCGATGATCGCCACGCCGTAGAAGTCGGAGTACTTCTCGTTGATGGCCTCGGCCACGTCGAGGTAGTACTCGAGCTCGCGACGCTCGGGGATGTAGCCGCCGGTGATGCGGAAGTGCGTTCCCAGCCCCGCCTGGCGGGACAGGTCGTAGGCCTCGGCCACCTGTTTTGCGCTCTTGATCTGGACCTTGCTGCAGGCCGGATCCTTGGAACGCTCGTTGACGGCGCAGAAGAAGCAGTCCTCGCCCTTGTCCTTGAGGGAGCACTCGGTGCTGTAGGCCAGGCTGAAGCCGCCCTGGGCATTGAGGTTGGCGATGTCGCGAAACTTCTCGCCGGTGGAGAGGCGCTGCTCCGAGAGCGGGTGCGAGACCAGGAACTTGATGGGCCCGACGCGGCGATCCTCGTCGTACAGGACCGGCGAACCGTCCTCGACGACCAGGGAGTACGGGGTCCACTTGCTGAAGTGGCCGCGAGCCGTGATGTTGTGCGGCAAGCGGAAGCCCGTGAGTCCCTTGCGCTTGGTGGCGATGTAGGTCAGCTCCACCGGGTCCTGGAACGGATTGATTTCCTCGGGGTTGAAGCGGATGCCGTGCTCGGCCAGCTTCAGCCCCAGGAGAACCTCGTCCAGGAGCACCTTCTGGGCGGCTTCCTTGGTCGTGTCGATTGTCGTTGCTTCGAGCATCATGCCACCTCGTTCTTGTCGATGTCGGGGTACTTCCACTGCGGCAAGGTACCGTTCTCGTCGAACTCGCCGTTCTTGATGCGGAACACCTCGCCCGCGTGCGGGCCCGAGGCCGGGCCGCTGTACATCTGCAGGTTGGTGAAACCGTGGCGACGGAAGATGTTGGTGGCCTTGTCGACCAGGTTGAAGTGCCAGGAGGCCTCCGGACTGCGCCAGCCCTCGAGCTGGGTGCCGATCTCCGGGCGGAACACGCTGAAGTGCGCGACCACGCCCTTCTGTGCCAGGATCTCGATGCCTTCCAGCACCGAGTCGAGCGGCTCCAGGCCGCCCACGAAGTTGGTGTGGACGTTGCCGCGGCCGAAGATCTCGACGGAACGGTCGAGGGCATCGATCCAGTGCTGCCAGCCGCCGGTCTCGCGCTCCTTGCCCGGGCACAGGGCGGCGAAGATGTCCTTGTTCCAGATCTCGAGGTTGTGCGAGACGTTCTGGAAGCCGGCTTCCTTGTACTTGGTCAGCACGGAAAGGTCTGCGGGAGCACCGATCACAGCCACGCCGTAGAAGGAGTCGAACTCCTCGTGGATGGCCTCGGCCACGTCGATGTAGTACTCGACCTCGCGGCGTTCGGGGATGAAGCCGCCGGTGATGCGGAAGTGGTTGGCAAGTCCGGCTCGGCGTGCGATGGTGTAGGCCTCGGCCACCTGGCGTGCGGACTTGATGGAGACCTTGTTGGCGTTGCCATCCTTCGCGCGCTCGTTGAAGCCGCAGAAGAAGCAGTCCAGGCCCTTGTCCTTGAGGGAGCACTCGGCGCTGTACATGACGTGCAGGCCGCCTTCGGGGTTGAGCCCTGCGATGTCGCGCAGCTTCACGCCCGAAGAGAGGAGGGTATCGGCGATCGGGTTGGGCACCTTGAAGGTGATGGGCCCGATCAGGTTCTCTTCCTTGTAGAGGTTGACCACATCGCTTTCGACCTTGAGCTCGTAGGGCGTGTACTTCGAGAAGTTCGAGCGGGCCGAGATGCCGTGCGGGAGATCGAAGCCCGTAAGGCCTGTGCGCTTGACTGCGATGTGGGTGAGGCTCGTCTGGTCCTGGAAGCGGTTGATGGCTTCGCGGTCGAAGCGCACGCCGCGCTCCGCAAGGTCCAGCCCGATAAAGACCTCGTCCAGCAGTACCTGCTTCTGGGCTTCGCGGTCGGTCACGGGAGCTGCTGTCGTGGCGGCCCCGTTGTTCTGGGTAGCTGTCGTCATTTTTTGTCCTTTCGGGTGTGTCAGGGTGTCAGAGATTCGCGTAATCAATCACAGCGTTGCGGTCGAGGCTGCGGGTCACCGGTGGAAGCGGGTACTTCAGGCCGCTGGCGCAGTTGAAGAGCACCACGCGCTCGTGGGGCTTCACCCGACCGTCGCGCAAGGTCTCCTCGTAGGCGGCCAGGGTCGCGGCGCCTTCGGGGCACAGCAGCACGCCGTCCTCCTTGGCGGTGCGATGGAGCGCGGCCGTGATGAGTTCGTCGTCCACGGCGATGGCAAAGCCGTTACTTTCCCGCACCGCGCGCAGGATCAGGAAATCCCCCACCGCCTGCGGGACGCGGATGCCGGCCGCCACGGTGTGCGAATTTTCCCAGCGGGTGGCGTGCTCCACGCCGTCCTGCCAAGCCTTCACGATAGGTGCGCAGCCGCTGGCCTGCACCGCGACCATGCGCGGCAATTTCTGTCCGATCCACCCGATCGCCTGCAGCTCGGCAAAGGCCTTCCACATTCCAATGAGCCCGGTTCCGCCGCCGGTGGGATAGAAGATCACATCCGGCACTTCCCAGCCCAGCTGTTCGGCCAGCTCCAGGCCCATGGTCTTCTTGCCCTCGATGCGGTAGGGCTCCTTGAGGGTGGAGACATCGAACCATCCGGCCTTTGCCTTCCCCTCCCCCACGATCTTGCCGCAGTCGTCGATCAGTCCATTGACGCGGTACACCGTGGCCCCCTGCAGCTCGATCTCCGAGACGTTGACCTCGGGAGTGTCGGCGGGGCAAAAGATGGTGGAGCGGATCCCGGCACGGCTGGCGTAAGCGGCCAGGGCGGCTCCGGCATTTCCGTTGGTGGGCATGGCCACACGCTGGATTCCCAGTTCCTTGGCCTTGGCCACGGCAAGGGCGATCCCGCGTGCCTTGAAGGAGGCCGTGGGCAGACGCCCTTCGTCCTTCACCAGGACCTCGGAAAGACCCAAGCGCCGTTCGAGGTTGGGCAGACGGATCAATGGCGTCTCCACCTCGCCCAGGCTCACGATGTTCTCGGCCTTTTTGACCGGCAGGAACTCGCGGTACTTCCACAGACCCGCCGGACGCCGTGCGAGATCGCCTTTCGTCACGGATTTCTTGATGCCATCGAGGTCGTACTTGACCAGGAGCGGACGGCCGGCCTCGGAGAGGTTGTGGACCTGGTCTGCCGGATAGTGCTTGCCCGTGAGACCGCACTCCAAGTGGGTCACGAAGTTCGGGCGTTCTATGGTCAGGTTGGAATCGTGGGACATGGCGTTGGCTCCGGAAACAGGGTCAGGTCGCGGCTTCGGCCGAAAGGTTTGCGGTGTCGAGGAACGAGGCCTCCCGACGGCGCGCCTTGGTGGAGGCGATGACGGCAAGCAGGAGGAACGCCGGGACGAAGAGCAGGAAGGTGTTCGAGGTCCCGACGTAGGTGGAGACCTGACCGCCGACCATGGGCCCAAGCGACGCCCCGGCACCGATCGCCGCCGAGAAGAGCGAGACAGTCTTGCCACGGCTGCCGCGCACCGTGCCTTGACGCGCCGCCGTCACCAGGTTGAAGAGCCCAAGCCCCACGCCCATCGAGGCCGCGAAGAGGGCAAGCGACTGGTAGCCGCGCGAAAGACCCACTCCCGTAAGGGATGCCGAGGTTGCAACCGCCGCCAGCACGTACAGCTGCGACGGGCGCAAGCGGCTCACGAGCTTGCCGGCCAGGAAGACCGTGAGGATAAAGACGCCGCCTTCCAGGCTAATGAGGATGGAGGCGTGGCTTGGAGGACGGTGCATGCCACCGACCACGATGGGCACCACGAAGGTGGCGAAGCACGAGAAGCATCCAGTTGAGAGCACCTCGGTCGAGAGAGGCAAGCCCAGCGGATTGTCCTTCCACACCTGACGGAACTCGGCCCACTGGGCGGAGATGCCTTCCAGCAGGCCGATACCCTGGGCGCGCGGCGTGTCGCTGTGGAAGAGGAGCACAAGTGCCGTAGGCACCAGGGTCAAGGCGGCCAGGATGCGGAAGACCACGGGAAGCGGCAGGACCGCGGCCGCCCAGCCGGCCAGGAGCGGCCCGACGAAGGTCATGCCCACCGACATGGATCCCTTGAACCAGCCGGCCTTGGAAAGGCCCAGGTCGCGCAGCCGTTCGAAGAAGGAGGCGTTGAGGGAGGTGCCCTTGATCGAGCCGAAGATCCCCGCCACGCCCTGCAGGAGCACGAGGTGGAACGGGATCGAGGAGAAGGGAAGCGAGATCGTGATGAGGGTGGAGACCAGGCTTCCGATCACAAACAACCGGCGCGCGCCGAAGTGGTCGACCAGGAACCCTGCGGGAACCACGAGCAGGAGCATCCCGATTCCGGAGATGCCCCGGATCAGGCCGATCTCGGCGGTGGTGGCGTAGAGGCGCAGCGCAAAGAGCGGGACCAGGAGCTGCAGGGCGCCCGCGACCGTGCCGCTCACGACGTTGAGGACGAGGTAGCTCGTCAGGACGGCATTGGATGTGGGTTTCGCGACAGGCGAGCTCATTGGGAGTTCCTTGGAAAGGCTGAGGCCGAAGCCTCAGAGGAAAAGGGGTAATGCCTCCCGCGTGACAGATTCTGTCTGACACGCGGGATTTGTCGGATCCTGTCTCAAGCGATGGTCGGGTACTTCCAGCGCGGGAGCTTTCCGTCCACGGCCTCCCCCGCGAAGATGCGGAACAGGTCGTGCGCCACGCGTCCGGGAACCGCGCAGTTGTAGATCTGCTCGGTGGTGTAGCCGTACTTGTGCTGGATCTGGGCCACCTTGAGCTGGAGGTCCCAGTGCCACGAGGTCTCCGGGGAGCGATGCCCTTCCAGAGCCGTTCCGGGACGCGGGTTGAAGGGACCGGCCAGGCAGTTGATGCCCTTGGAGGCCAGGTACTCCACGCCTTCCAGGATCGAGTCCTTGGGCTCGATGCCGGCGACGATGTTGGACTTCACGAAGCCCCTTCCGAACACGTCGACCGCCGCCTCCAGCGCCGCGACCCAGTGGGCCTGGCCGCCGGTGCGCTTCTCCTTGCCGGGGCAGATGGCCTTGAAGATGTCCTTGTCCCAGATCTCAAGGTTGATCGAGACCGAGTTGAAGCCCGATTCCTTGTACTTCTCGAGCATCTTGAGGTCGGCGGGCGCACCGATCACGGCGGTGCCTCGGAAGCTGGTAAGGCCCGTCAGTTCGCGGATCTCCTCGGCGGCGTCCAGGTAGTACTCGAGCTCGCGGCGCTCCGGAATGAAGCCGCCAGTGAGGTTGAGATGGTTCGCAGACCCTGCCTCGCGGGCCAATGCGTAGGTCTCGGCGACCTGACGCGGGGTCTTGAGGTACACGCTCTGTCCGTTGGTGAGACGGGCGCGGTGGTTGAAATCGCAGAACTTGCAGTCCTCGTTGGTGTCCTTGAGAGAGCACTCGTTGGAGAACGCGATGCGCATGCCGCCTTCGGGGTTCACCGAACCGATCTGCTCGAAGGTCTCGCCGGTGCTGATCTTGCGCGTCAGCACGTCGTGGCGGCGGATGAGTTCCACCTCGCGCGGCTCAATCGCAGGCCCCGAGAGGACCAGCACGCCATCGCGATGCTCGATCGCATAGGCGGAGCGGGCGTTCTGGCGCAGGCCCACGTGGATGCCGGAGTCCAGCCAGAAGGAACGCTGGAGCCCGACGTCCGGACCGTCGACCGGCTGGATTCCCGCCGCGACCTCCTCATCGTTGCGGGACAGGAACGCGATGGCCTGGGCGTCGAAGCGCACGCCTTCCACCTCGATGTCAAGGCGCAGGTGCGCGTCGTCCAGGAGCCTGGCGCGGTCGGACTTGTCCGGGGTCCGAGCACCCGGCTGCAGGAGGGTGCCCGAGGGGGCATCTAAGGTCTGAGTGCTCATGAGGGATCCTTTCGATGGAATGGCATTGGTACAAGAACAGGGCGGATCGTCATCGTTTCAGATCCGTTCTTCCCTTTTACGGAATGACAGATCCTGTCCGATAGTGCTCCTCGGAGTCAGTCGACCTTCGAGAGGACCGGAAACTTCCAGAACGGAAGCTTGCCGCCGACAGTCTCGCCGTTCAGGATGCGGAAGGCATCGATGGTCGTATTGTTGCTTCCGGCGCAGGAAAAGAGCTGCCGGGTCGCGTAGCCGTGCTTGGTGAGGATGGCTGCCGACTTGAGAGTCAGGTCGTAGTGCCAGGATGTCTCCGGACTGCGGTGACCTTCCAGCTCAGATCCGGGATTCGGGCACCAGGCGCCGGCGTAGCAGACCACGCCGATCGAGGCGAGATATTCGAGGCCTTCCAGGATGGAGCTCTTGGGCTCGATCCCCGCCACGATGTTGGAACGGACGTTCCCCTTGCCGAAGACCTTGGCGGCGTACTCAAGGGCCTTGACCCAATGCTCCCAGCCGCCGGATCGGCGCGACTTGCCGGGGCAGATGGCGTGGAAGATGTCCTTGTTCCAGATCTCGATGTTGATCGAAAGGTTCGTCCATCCGGCTTCCCGGTACTTCTCGATCGCCGAAAGGTCCTGGGGAGCACCGATCACGGCAAGGCCGTGGACCTTGTCCAGTCCGGTCCTCTCCTTGATCTCGTCGGCCACGTCCAAGTAGTATTCCACTTCGCGGCGTTCGGGAATGAACCCGCCCGTCAGCCGGATGTGGTTCCCGTATCCGCCGTGGTAGGCCGCCGCGTAGACCTCCCCGATCTGCTTCGGGGTCTTGAGCGAGATGTTCTTCTCACGGTAGGCATCTGCCGTTGAGTTGATGTTGCAGAACTTGCAATCCTCCCCGGTCTGCTTGAGGTCGCACTCATTGGAGAAGATGACGCTCAAGGCCCCTTCGGGATCGAAGGTCGCGATGCGATCGAACCGGGCCCCGTCGCTGGTCGTCCCGTCGTAGAGACGGTCGCGCTTGTAGAACTCGACCGGTGCCAGGATCTCCTCGCCTTTGGCGATCGACGGCACGCCGTCGACCACGCGGAGCCGGTACCGCGATTCCGGATCGAGACGAAAATCGACGTACAGCCCATGAGGCAGGATGAACTTCGACGGCAGCGGAAGATCGCCGACATGGCTCTTGTTCATGTCGAAGCACAAGTGCTTCTGCTCGACGATGTCCGTGCCGATCGCAAGCTTGCGCAGCTCGTCCTGATCAACCGCGATCCCCTGATTCTTAAGGTCAAGGGATAGGTACAGCTCCTTCAGGAGCGCTTGGGTCTCGGGACTCTCCGCGCTCATGCCACGCCCACCGCGACCGAGGAACGGTCCTTGGTGCGCTCGGCGCCGCGCGACGCATCCTCGGGGCGGATGCCCGAGACAGCGGGAAGTCCAGCCGCAGTCAGGCTCCGAGCGATGCGGCTCACCAGCTGCAGCGCGCCGGTGGTTCCGGCAAGCCTCTGCTCCAGCACCAGCTCCTCGCGAAGCGGCCCGGCCACCTCGACCAGGGCGGCACCGTGAGCCGTGGTCCAGCTACGCTCCAAAGCGCTTCCCAGCACGAGTTCGGGCTTGGCCTCGGACAGAAACTGTCGGACCTGCGCCGCGCTGTCGGCGAAGTGGACGTCGATCTCGATGCCTTCGGAGGCCTCGCGAACCTGGTTCACGATCGCGGTGCGCACCTCGTCCAGCGGATTGTCGGTCACGACCAGCGTGGTCACGATCTGCCCCAGCGTCCCGGAAAGGAAGCGGGCGATGCCGACGGCCGCCGACGATCCCGCCACCACGGCGGTGCGGCGCTGGAACTTGCCCGAAAGGAGCGCTGGAGCGGCCTTGCGCAAGCTGTAGCGCTGACGGGCATCCTGGGCCTTGGCAAAGGTGGCCGAGGCCTCTTCCGGAAGCCCCAGTTCCTTGGCGACGCTGGAAACCAGCGCACCGAGGTCGCGGCTGCCCACCGGCAGGAACCCGAAGTCAAGGTACGGAATGCCGTCGCGGGTCTTCAGGAACTCGGCGGCCTCGAGACCCCAAGGCGAGAGCACGACGTTGAGCGCGGCGTGGTGGGCACCCTGCCAGGCGGCAGGCCTCTCCCCCGCCCCGAACAGGCGATTGACGCTCAGGCCGATCGACTCCAGCGCTCCGGCGACCTCCTCGAGGTCCCCTTCCCAGAACGGATCGAGCCCGGGGGCGATGCCCAGCAGATTGACAAGATCTGTCTTGACTTGGCGAGGCTCCTGCCCCAGGGTGGGAAGCTGCTCCAGCACCTGGCGCACGGTGGCAGCGTAGCCGAACCAGCCGTTGCCCTTGAAGCCGGGAGCCATGATCCCGATCGTCGGGTAGCGCTGCTCGCGCGACTCCTTGACCATGGCCGGGACGTCGTCGCCCACCACTTCGGGCACGCAGCCGGTGACCACGGTGTAGAGCTCGCCCTTGACCACCTTGACGGTGTTCTTGAGCTGCTCGCGCAGACGTGAGGTGCCGCCGAACACGACGTGCTTCTCCTGCAGGTTGGTCGAGCTGGTCTCGAGCCATCCGGTCGCGTTCGAGAGGGAACCGGCCAGGGTGTTCTCGCCGTAGCGCGCGCCGATGGAGCAGCCGCTGCTGGCGTGCAGCACGGGCACCAGTGCCTCGACGGCCGAAAGGGCCTTGATCGCGCCGTGGAGGGCGCATCCGTTGCGGTCTTCGTGAAGGACGTCGGCCATCACTTCACCTCCTGCTTGATGTACCAGTGGACGCTCTTCTTGAGCCAGGACGGGTCGTAGGGCTCCTCGGCGCCTTCGGCAAGGAAGCGCGACAGGGCCGTGTTCGAAAGGGTGCGCTCGATGCCGCGCACCACCTGCTCCACGCCGGCAAAGCCAAGCAAGGGCAGGTCGGAAAGGTCCAGGACGGGAATCCCAAGGCGCAATGCGTGGATCGCGGGAGCGCCGCTTGTGATGTAGAGGTCGGGACGGATCCGGCCCAGGAGATTGACCTCCTCGAAGGGCTGGCCATCGCCTGCCAGGATCGGAAGCTCAGGGCTCTCCTGCACCGCATCGACCGCAAGGGCGGCATGATGGGCAGCGATCCAAGGGGTCTTGATTCCCACGACATCCAGACCCAGTTCCTTCGCAAGCGCACGGAAGGCGAAGACCTGCGAGGCCGGAAGATTGAGGAAGACCTTGGAGCCACGCACGGAGGCTCCCTGCACGAGCTTGGAAAGACGCAGGCTCTCGCGTCCCACCAGGGCATCGACCTTGGACTCCAGACCCAGCTCCTTGCCTAGGATTCCCAGCCACTTGGCCGTGGCCTGGACGCCGACCGGAGCCGGGGTGCGGAGGTACGGAATCCCGTAGTTGCCTTCAAGGACCTTGCCGGCGTAGTCGGCGGCATCCGGGTCGATGGCGATCGAAAGCTTGGCCGCGACCACCTGGGCCGCGTCCTGGACATTGGCAAAGCGCGGGAAGAGCACGCTTCCAATGCCGATTTCTGTCAAAAGCCCACGGAGGTGATCCACATCGCTCCTGCTCTCCGAGACGGAGAGCAGGTTCACGTGGGTGCCTTCGCTGCGACGGTTCACCGGCAGCAAGTGCTTGACCAGCGCATGGATGACCGCATCCAGGCCGCTCGAACCGACCTTGGAACGGAAGCCGTCCACGTAGACCGCCACCACCGGGATCGAAAGCTCGTCCTTGAGCTCCTCGGTCACCGAATCCACGTCGTCGTTGTTGATCGCCACCACCGGGGTGGTGACCACGGCGATCGCCTTGGCACCGTAGGCCTTGTGCGCCTCCTGGATAGCCTTGCGCAGCTTGACATCCGACCCCATGATGGAGTCGCGCTCGTTGAGGTTGGTGACAAGCCAGGGCAGTCGCCCGCCGACCGAGCGCTGGAGTCCGGCGGCGCAGCCGGCCGGACCGTGGACCACGATGGCCACGTCCAGGGTACGCAAGAGCTCCAGGGCGTACTCGACGTCATTGGGGGCGTCCTGGGCGTAGGTGCGGATGCGGCTTTCGATCTCGCCCGTCGCGGCCTCCCGGACGAAGGCGTCCAAGCTCCCGCTCCAGGCGCTCACGGCGCCCACGCGTTTCTCCCGCAGGGGGGACAGTTTCTGTCGTGTGAGGCTCATCTCAGATGGCTCCCGCCGGGGCGACCACGCCCTCGCTTTCCTGCAGGATGGTATCGCCCCACTTGCGGGCCCACTCGCGCAGCTCGGTGACGTTCAGGGGGTTCGGGGTGCCCGGGTCGGTGTCCTCGTAGACCCGCTTGGCCAGGGCGCGGTAGAGATCGGCGTGGGCCGACTTCGGCGAGGCCTCGATCACGGTCTGGCCGTAGAGTTCGGCCTGGGACACGGTGAGCGAACGCGGGATGTATTGCACAGCTCGCGTACCCGTCTGATGGGCAAAGTCGTCTACTAGCGCGCGCGAATACGGTGCGGAGAGTCCGTTGGCAATGATGCCGCCCAGCTTTGCGCCACCCGAGGGAGCGTACTTGTTGATGGCTTTGAACAGGTTGTTGGCGGCGTAGATGGCCATGAAGTCCGAGGAAGAGACCACGTAGACGCGGTCGGTCAGGCCTTCGCGGATGGGCACGGCGAATCCGCCGCACACCACGTCGCCCAGCACGTCGTAGAGGACCACGTCGGGCTTGAACTCCTCGAACAGGTGCAGTTCGTGCAGGAGCGAGACCGCCGCGTTGATGCCGCGTCCGGCGCAACCCACGCCCGGGACCGGGCCGCCGGCCTCGACGCATAGGATTCCCTTGAAGCCCACGGCCGAGATGTCGGAGAGATGGACCTTGCTTCCGTCGCGGGTGCTGTCCAGCACCGTGGGCAGGTAGTTGCCGCCGCGCAGGGTGTTGGTGGAGTCGGACTTCGGGTCGCAACCGATCTGCACGACCTTCAGGCCGGATTCGGCCAAGGCTGCGGCGATGTTGGAGGTCGTGGTGGACTTGCCGATTCCGCCTTTGCCGTAGATGGCGATCTGCTGTGGCTTCTTGCTCATGGTTGCGCTCCTTGGATACTGGTCGTTTGGGTCGGAATAAGGTCTTTTCAGACATGATGATCCCTTGATCAGGCGCGAGGACCCGATCGGGACAAAGGCCTCTGGTCAGGAGGCAAGGTCTAGTAGGTGGTGACTTCCTGCTTCCAGCCGGTCAGGTTCCGCTCGAGGGAAACCAGCAGGAAGTTCACGCCAAGCCCGATCAGGGCCAGGGTGACGATGGCCGAATACATCCGCAGGATGTCGAAGTTGTACTGCGAGTTGGTGAGCACATATCCCAGTCCGGAACTGGCACCCATCATCTCCGCCGAGACGATGATCAGGATCGAAAGGGTCGCAGCCAGGCGAAGCCCCGTGAAGATCGAGGGAAGCGAGGAAGGCAGGATCACCTTGCGGAAGAGGTCGAAGCGGCCAAGCCCCATCGAGCGCGCCGACTTGACCAGGAGCGGGTCGACGTTCTTGACGCCGCTGATGGTATTTAGGAGGATCGGCCATTGGGCGCCGTAGAAGATGATCGCCACCTTCGAGACCTCGCCGATCCCCAGGATCACGATGAACAGCGGAAAGAGCGCGAAGGCCGAGGTCTGCCGGAACAGCTGGATGACCGGATCGACGAACTGCTCGAAGGTGCGGAACCAGCCCAGGATGAAGCCCAAGGGAAGGGCCACTGCAAGCGCAAGCGAGAAGCCTGTCACGGATCGGCTGAGGCTGACGAAGATGTGCTTTTCCAGTTCCCCCGAGATGAGGGAAGAGAACAGGTTCCCGGCCACCGCCGAGAAGGGCGGCAGGAAGGTCGCGTTCACCAGCCCCAGGCGCGGCAAGGTTTCCCACAGCGCAAGGAACAGCGCGATACCGAGCCACTTCTTGGCCACCCGAAAGAGGGCCGTTTCCTCGAAGCTTGCGGTGCTCATATCTGGTACTCCAATTCGGCGGCCTTCTCGACTTCCACCTTCAGGGAATTCCACACTTGGTCGCGGGCCTTGATGAAACTGCCCGAGGAGCGCAGCAGCTCCTCGGCGATCTCCCGGTCGCGCGGCAGGCGCACGTCGACGATGGCCTTGATGGTACCGGGTCGGGAGGTCATGATGGCGATGCGGTCTGCAAGCAGAACGGCTTCGTCGATGCTGTGAGTGACGAACAGGATGGTCTTGCCGGTGTCGCGCTTGATGCGCAGGAGCTCCAACTGAAGACGTTCGCGGGTCTGGGCATCGAGAGCACCGAAGGGCTCGTCCATGAGCAGGATGCGCGGATCGAAGGCCAGGGCCCGGGCGATGGCCACCCGCTGCTTCATGCCTCCGGAAAGCTCGTGCGGGTAGCGATCCTCGAACTTGGTGAGCCCGACCAGGTCGATGTGGCGGCGTGCGATCTCCTCGCGTTCCTTCTTGGCGACGCCCTTGGACTCCAAGCCGAAAGTCACGTTTTCCAAGACCGTCTTCCAGGGGAAAAGCGCATATCCTTGGAACACGACGCCGCGATCCAACCCCGGCCCTTCCAATTTACGACCATCTAGATAGACTTCTCCCCCATCGCGTTCGGCAAGCCCTGCGATGATGTCCAACAAGGTGGACTTGCCGCAGCCGCTCGGGCCCACCAAAGCCAGAACCTCGCCCTGACGGATCTCGAGATCGACATTGTCCAGCGCCAAGGTCTCTTTGGCATAGCCGTTGGCCGAGCGTTTGCCGGAACGGTAGACCTTCCGGATGCCTTCTGCACGTATCAGACTCATCCTTTCCTCCCTTCCGGCGATAGCGCCACTGAACATTATCTGCTTGATTCTGGTCACAAACTAAGTTAGTCTATCGGCCAAGTCAAGTATTTCAAATCAAAAATCGGAGAATCATGTCAACTTTGTCAGAATTCCTCTTCAGACCAACGCTCCTTCCACGAAATCCGCCCTCTGAGAGCCCTCTGGCCAAGGCGCTAATCTCTACTTGAGCATAATCTATCTTGCATATCGTCTAAATAGACAATAAATTGGGCTCATGTTCCGATCGCTCGCCGCACCCAGATCCCTCACCCGCCTCCGCTTTCCTTGCTCCTTGGCCGCACCCATTGCTCTCTGCACACTACTGATGAGTTGCAAGGACCAAGCCGTCAAGCTCGAGCCGGTGCGCTTTGCCGTACTGACTCCGGGAGTCGGAACCGCCTCGCTGGAGTTCGCTCGCGACCAAGGGCTCTTCAAGAAGGCCGGAATCGACCTGCAGCTGAAGTATTTTCAGGGCGGCGGCAACGAAGGCAACGTCGCCATCGCCGGAGGACAGATCGATGCCGGCAATTACGGCCCACCGGTCTACACCGCCATCGTTCGCGGTCTGAAGATCCGGATCCTGGCCGCCACGACAAAGCCCGGCCACAAGGGATCCATCCTGGTGGCGCGACCGGAGATCAAGACCGTCGAGGACTTGCGCGGCAAGGTGATCGCCACCACCAACAAGTCCATGAGCCCCTATCAGCACGTCCAGACTATCCTGCGAGCCCACGGCCTTTCCGAGCGGGACTTCGTGCTGCAGCCGTCCAACGGCGGTTCGGGCCTTCCCCTGCTCAAGTCCGGCCAAGTGCAGGCCACGCTGCTTGGGGAACTCGACCTATCCCTGGCAGTGAAGGGCGGCTTCGGCCATGCCCTGGACACTTCGGGCAAATACCTCAAGGACTATCAGTCCAACTTCCTGTTCGGCTATGCACCGTTTCTGGAGAAAAACCCGGAGCTTGCCAAGACCTTCATCCGGACATTCTTCGAATCGCGCCTGTACGCTCGAGACCATTTCGAGGAATTCTTCGCGTACGCCCGCAACAAGTACGGCAAGAAGTACGACTCCCTAACCTTCCGCAAATACCTGCAACAGACCCAGGACGACCTGAGCGACGGCACCATCGACACGGCAGCCGTTCACAACTACCTGCGCTACATGGTCGGTTGGGGCGACTTTCAGAAGATCGAGATCGACACCCTCAAGGACGCGACGCTCTTCGACCTGCGCTTCCTCCCGAAACGTTGAAGGACAGACCATGCTCACCCTCCAGGAACCCCTGGCCACGAACCCGCAGATCCGGCACCACGAGGCGGTGCCGGCCCTTTCTGCAAGAGGCTTCGGCGTCACCTACGAAGACCAGCGCAACGGCGCCCTCACCGAGGCCGTGCGCAACGTGGACCTCGACATCCTGCCCGGCGAATTCGTCTCGATAGTAGGACTCTCGGGTTGCGGCAAGTCGACCTTCCTTAGCTCCGTAGCCGGGCTGACCCCCTACCAGACCGGCACCCTGCACATCGCCGGGAAGCCCGTGCACGGCCCCGGACCTGACCGCGCCGTGGTCTTCCAGAAGGCATCCCTCCTGCCCTGGCGCACCGTGCTCGAAAACGTCTACTACGGGCTTGAGCTGCGCGGCGTTTCCAAGAAGGAACGCGAGGAGCGCGCCTGGGAAGCACTGGAGCTGGTGGGGCTGAAGGACTTCGCCCACTTCCATCCTCGGGCGCTCTCGGGCGGCATGCAGCAGCGCACCAACCTGGCGCGCGCCTTCGCCTCCGACCCCGAGATCCTCCTGATGGACGAGCCCTTCGCGGCATTGGACGCCATCACCCGCGAAACGCTCCAGAACGAGCTCCTGGACATCTGGCAGCGCACCCGCAAGACGGTACTTCTGGTGACCCACCAGATCGACGAGGCCGTGCTTCTGTCCGATCGCGTGGTCGTCTTCACCGAGCGTCCCGCACGCATCCGCCGCCAGTTCAAGGTCGAGCTGCGCCGTCCCCGTACCGAGGCCGCCAAGATCGATCCGGGCTTTGCGCACCTCGTGGAGAAGATCTGGGCCGAGGTCAACCGCATCGGACACGTAGAGGAAGAGTATGCCATCTGAAGTCGTCGCCGCCCCCGCCACCCCCACGGTGAACCCGGACTTCCTGCGCCGCAAGCGGCTCGAGAAGCTCTACTCCGTCCTGCTGGGCGGCGGCGTGATCGTCTTCGTGCTTGCCGTGTGGGAACTGGCCGCCCGCCTTGGGTTCATCGACCTCATGTTCACCAGCTGCCCCAGCAGGATCGTGGTGGCCTTCTGGGACCTCGGGCGCGAAGGCGAAATCTTCCGCCACGCCCTGATCACCGGGCGCGTGTTCGTGCTGGGCTTCCTCATCTCGGCCTTGGTGGGCATTCCCGCCGGCATCGCCGTGGGCTGGTCCAAATGGACCGACCGCGCCTTCTCGCCCCTCATCTCGGCCTTCAATACCACGCCCCGCATCGCGCTCATGCCGCTTCTCATCGTGTGGTTCGGCCTTGGGTTCGGCTCCAAGCTGGTGCTGGTCTTCCTCTCGGCGGTGTTCCCCATCCTGGTGAACATGCAGACCGCCATGCTCAACCTCGACGAGGAGTTCCGCACCGTCGCCAAGGCCTACGGCGCCTCGTCCTGGAAGCTCTTCACCACCGTGGCCCTTCCCGCATCCATCCCTTTCCTCCTCACCGGCCTTCGCGTCGCGCTAGGCCGCGCGCTTCTTGGCATCATCGGCGCCGAGGTGTTCGGAGGCGGCGAAGGGATCGGCTTCCTGATCCAGTACTCCGGCCAGACCTTCCAGGTGGAGACGGTCTTCGTCTGCGTGGTCCTGATCGCCACCTTCGGCATCGCCCTCGACCGTTCCTTCCAGGCCTTCCATCGAAGAGTGGACCACTGGCGCGGCGGCTACCGGTAGAGCGGACTTCGGGCGCATCCCCGGCAAGCCGGGGTCGCCGTCCTGCAGGCTTTCCCTCCGGTCGGTGCTGCGGGCCATCCAGCCCTGCGCACCCGCCTGCGGCGGCCCTCCGGCCGGCTTGCGCGTCTTAGTTCCTGTCAAATACAAGAACCCCTCGCAGCGTCGGCCACGAGGGGTTTGCCGACTGAATCCCCGGCCCACGGACCAGGGGTCGCCTCACGGGATCACGCGAAGGCGAAGGAGCCTTCGGAGACGATCTCCTTCACCGACAGGCGGCCGTTGGGCTTGTCGATCTTGGCGAAGTCCTCGGGAAGGACCGAGGCATCGGCGGGCTTACCCACGGCGACGATGGCCTCCAGCTCCCAGGTCTCGGGAATCGCGAACTCGACGCGCGCCGCGTCGCGGTTGAAGCCGCCGATGGCGCGGGTCGCCCAGCCGTCGCGAACCAGCTGATGGGCGAAGTTGGACCAGGCGGCGCCGGTGTCGAAGGAGTGGGAGCGCAAGGGCTCCTGCTCGGTGCTTCCAGCCTTGGTGCGAAACTTGTTTGAGAGGAATAGCACCAGCGCGCCGGCGCGGGAGGACCAGATCTGGTTGCGTTCGGCGATGGTCCTGAAGAGCCGATCCCATGCTTCGGTGCCCGGCTTGACGTAGATCAGGCGCCAGGGCTGGACATTGCCGCCCGATGGCGCCCAGCGCACCGCCTCGAAGGCACTGAAGAGCACTTCATCGGGAATGGTTTCGCCCGAGAAGGCACGGGTGGACCAGCGATCCACGAAGAGAGGATCGACCTTGTGCTCGGCGACACGGGGATTGGACTGCGTCATTTGGGACTCCTTGGACTGTCTTGGTTGGATGGGAGCAACAGGGCTCAGCTCTTAAATATATTTAATCTATCGTTTCTGTAGTGTATATTTTGAAGAGCAATCTTGGAGTCGCCCGAGTTCTACCCTGGAGGCGAAAGCTTGAACAGATTTCTACACTCCGATTTAGACTATATATTTGATGGATTTTATAGCTTATATTGTCCAAAGTACACTTGAGAGAAGCGAGGCGACCGATGCCAAAATCCCTGGAGATCTTGAAGATCCCCACCTCTGCCGGCCCGATCCAAGCCGGCTTCGGAACGCCGGACGGAACAGGGCCGCACCCGGCCGTGATCGTCCTGCAGGAAGCCTTCGGCTTCACCCAGCAGATCCTCGGAGTCGGCCGTCGACTTGTCGACGCAGGCTACGCGGTCGTGATTCCCGACCTCTATTCCCGTGACCCGCTGCGGCACGAACTTACCGACAAGGACGTCGCCCTCGGTTTCCCGATCTCCCGCGCAACGGATCGCAAGGCCGCACTGGCCGAACTCTCGCCCCAGGAGCAGGCCATCGCCAGGAAGGTCATCGCCTGGCTCGACCAGCGCGACGCATCCCAGTACCTGTCCGATTCCCTGGCCGCCATCGAATGGGCTCGCCAGGAGCCAAGCATCGCCAGGAACCGGATCGCCGCCCTGGGCTTCTGCATGGGTGGAGGCCTGGTCGGCCAGATCGCCACCCATGGCGCCCCGATACAAGCAGGAATCCTCTTCTACGGACAGATCCCGCCCCCGGATAGCATTCCCCGCATCCGCATGCCTTTGCTTGGCCAGTTCGCCGAGCATGACCCCAGCATCACCCCCAAGGTCCCCGACTTTGCCCGCACCCTCTCCTTGCTGGGCACGCCTTTCTCGTGGAGCATCCATCCAGGCACGCGACACGGCTTCTTCAACGAGACCCGCGACGCTTACCACGCTCAGGCCTCAAAATCGGCATGGATCCATCTGCTGGACTTCCTCGACACCCATCTGCATCCCCACCTCCAGCTCGAACCTCAGACCCAAGGAACCGCCACCCGATGAGCACTGCCACCACAGCCAATCCGGCTTCCATCGCCCCTGGAGCCGGTCTGAACTGGAACGCCACCTCCAAGGACTACGCCGCCTTCCGCCCCACCTATCCGCCATCCTACTTCTCGCTCCTGCAGCAGCTGGGAATCGGAAGGAAAGGCCAGAACATCCTCGATCTGGGCGCCGGAACCGGCGCCCTCGCCCTCCCCTTCGCCCGCCAAGGCGCCTCGGTCGTCGCTCTGGATGCTTCGGTCGGACAGCTCGAACAACTCGAGCTCAAAGCTTCCCAGGAAGGCATCGGCATCCGAACGCTGCATCGCCGCGCAGAGGAGACCGGACTCCCCGCAGACAATTTCGACGCCATCACGGCAAGCATGTGCTGGGGCTACTTCGACAGGAATGAGATCCTCCCGGAAGTCGACCGCCTGCTCAAGCCCAAGGGACTTCTCCTAGTCAGCGCCCTGATCTGGGATCACGACGACCCGGTCTCTCGCGTGACCGATTCCCTGGTCGCCCGCTACAACCCCGCCTCGGTGCGCCGCGCCCACGACGACCGGTTCGATCCGGTTCCGGGCTGGCTCCAGGACCCATTCCGTCTGCGCGGATACCTTGCCTGGAACGAGCCAATTTCCTTCACCGCAGAAGCATGGCGCGGACGCATCCGCGCCTCCAAGTGGATCGGTGCCGCACTGCATCCCGACATCGTGACCCAGTTCGACCAGGAACACGCCTTGGCCTTGGCCCCCTTCGGCGAACGATTCGAGGTCTCTCACCGGATCACGCTCCATATCGCCGAACGCACCCGCTAGGTGGACTGGTCTTCCCTGGCCCCGGAACGGCGCAAGGCGTTGCGCTCGGTCATCGTGGCGCAATGTTTCGGCATGCTCACCCAGCAGATGCTTGCAGGCGGCCTTCTCCTGCTGTACCTCAACACCCTGGGCGTCGCGCCGTCGGGGATCCTCGTGGTCCTGAACCTGGCTCCGTTCCTGAGCTCGCTCCTGTCCGTCCCGCTGGGATGGGCCAGCGACCGGGTGGGGATCAAGCGCTTCGGGGCGATTGGAAACTTTGGCATGTTCACCGGCCTCTCGATCGTCTCCTTGGCCGCAAGCGTTGGGCACTTTGCCCCAGGGTTCCTGATGCCCTGCGTCTTCACAGGCCTGGTGATCCACACCGTCGGCGCTGCCTTCTTCAACTCCGGTTGGTTCTCCCTCCTTTCCCACATCGTCCCGAGGGAACTCGCTGGGCGTTACTTCGGACTGCTGCGCTCCACCTGGCAGCTCGTGGCGCTGGGGTTCTTTGCACTGTCGGCCTTGCTGTTCTCGCCCCGTACCCCGACCTGGGCCTACCAGATCGCCCTGGGGCTCGGCGCCTTGGCGCTGCTGTTCCGCGAATACTTCTACCGATCCCTCCCGGATGCACCACCAAGCCGGGAACCGGCCAAGAACCTGTTCGCCTCGGTAAAACTCTCCTTCCAGTTGCCAGGCTTCCTTCCCTACCTCGGATACCTGCTTCTCTTGATCCTGGTGACCGGCAACGGACAGGACATGCTGCGACTCTCGGCCGTGCGAGGCTGCGGCCTGGGTGACAACCGGGTACTCTTTCTGACGGTGAGTTCGATGACGGGTTCACTCCTGGGATTCACGATCGCCGGAAAATGGATCGATCGGCTCGGACCGCGCCCCGTATTCCTTGCCTGCCACTTCGGCTTCTCCCTGGCACTGAGCCTCTTTCCGTTGCGGGATCTTCTGCATCTGGATCCGTTCGTCGCCGGCATCTTGGCATCGCTCCTGCTTGGGCTTTCCAGCTCGAGCCTGGGGCTTGCCACCACTGCCCAGTCGTTCCGCGTTTGCACCGGGACCCAACGCACCATCGCCTACGCCCAGATCTCGGCCGTGCAGGGAGTAGGCTCCGGCCTCTCGGGCTTTGCCCTGGCCGGCGTGGTCCATCACCTGGGAAGCGCTCAGCTCGTCCGCAATCCCTTCGACCTGATCCTGATCGGCCTCTCGGCATTCATCCTCCTGCAGATCGCAGGCTTGCGCCTGGTAAGGCGCGGGAGCCAGGAAGAGACACCGCATGAGTCCCGAAACCTCCCCGTCGGCGGCACCGCATTGGCCGCCAACAAATGACCCACCCAATCCAGGACATCCATACTTGAGCACCGCAGAATCACTCGTTCGCAACATCCCCGACTGGCCCAAGCCTGGCATCCAGTTCAAAGACATCACTCCACTGCTGGCCCACCCGATGGCGCTCCGAGATGCCATCGAGGCCTTGGCCGCACCGTTCCGCAATGTCGGCATCGACTTGGTGCTGGGAACGGAGGCCCGAGGCTTCCTGCTGGCACCGGCTTTGGCACTTTCCCTGAATGCCGGAGTCGTACTGGCTCGCAAGCCCGGCAAGCTTCCCTGGAGGACTCTCCATGAGGAGTATGCGCTGGAGTACGGGACCGACGCGCTGGAGATCCACGAGGATGCCGTGCTCCCCGGCCAAAAGGTGCTCCTAGTGGATGACCTCCTGGCGACCGGGGGCACCATCCTGGCTGCATCGCGCTTGGTCCAACGGGCAGGCGGAGAAATCGTCGGCTATGGATTCCTCATCGAACTTGGCTTTCTGCAAGGCCGAACCCGACTCAACGCCCAAATCCCTGTCAAATCCCTGATCCGATACGAATCGGAACGCGAGTGATGCCCTTGCATCCAAGCCAAGTCCATCGAGCAGTTGCCTGAGCCAACAGCACAGGCAGAAATGTTCAATTTTTTTAATCCATCTTGCATATAGCATTAATAGGAATTAAGTTATACTACATCAAACAGGCATCTAAATGGGGCTTTGAATCCCTACAGGAGCAATATGTTGTTGAGCGAACAATCATCCCAGAAAGGCAAACTGACAGCGCTACCAGACATCCTTCCCGGTGAGTTCGTATCTGCTTTGGCGATTCCTCCCAATCTCCGCCAGTTCGTACGGAGTCGTGCCGAACAGGGATCGCGCCAGTTCATCCCCCAAGCACGCACACCGCAGAAGACTGCTCGCATAGCTACACTGACCCTTGAGCAGATCTCTTTTCTGAAGGGTCGCACCGTTCTGGACAACGTGACCCATCCTTACGAGCTGGCCGGACTGCATTGCCAGATTGCCAATCGGTTGGCAGATCAATTGCTTCGCCAGCTTGGACTGGAACGCGAAGAGAACCAATTGCCGGAACGGCTTCATCCCGTGCAGCAGCTCAAGCTGCGCCTGGGATGCGCCATTGCCCACAACCCAGTGTTATTGGTCCTGGAGGACTCATTCGACGCCATCGATCCCAGCCTGCGCAACCCTCTCTTGGCCAATTTCCTGGACCTATGGGAACGCGAACGTCCCAGCGTACTGCACTTCACCACCCGCCCCGACGATGCGCTCCTGTTGGCCGACCGTATACTGCTTCCATCCGGGAGCAGCAAACTGCTGGCGGAATTCAAGCCTCCCTTCCCGCGGCCACGCAACCTGGGACTGCTGGAGGAGTCCGAGTTCGCCGCGCTGAAGGCCCGCCTTTCAGCCAGCCTATTCCTCACCAATGCGGCCTTCGAGCCAGAATACTTCATCTGAACGGAGAATCATGTCCTCATTCGTCACTCGCCTGATCCAATCCATCCTCGGGGATAAGCCCCGAACATCCAACCAAACCACCAAGGAGACACAAGTGAGCCAGTACCGCTTCGAGACCATCGCCCTGCACGGCGGACAGACCCCCGACCCCACCACCACCGCCCGCGCCGTCCCGGTCTACCGCACTAGTTCCTTCGTCTTCAAGAACACCCAGCACGGAGCCGACCTCTTCGCCCTCAAGGAGCTGGGAAACATCTACACCCGCCTCGGCAATCCCACCACCGACGTCCTCGAACAGCGCGTCACCCAGCTCGAGGGAGGCGCCGCATCCGTCGCCGTCGCCTCGGGAACCTCCGCCATCTTCTACGCCATCATCACCCTGGCCCAGGCCGGTGACGAGATCGTGGCCGCCAACAACCTCTACGGCGGCACCTACACCCAGTTCGACTCCATCCTTCCGGGCCTGGGAATCAAGGTCAACTTCGTCGACCCCAAGGACCCCGAGAACTTCGCCAAGGCCATCACCGAAAAGACCAAGGCCCTCTACCTCGAGACCATCGGAAACCCCGTCCTGGAGTTCGTGGACATCAAGGCCATCGCCGACATCGCCCACAAGAACGGCATCCCCCTGATCGTCGACGGCACCTTCACCACCCCGTACCTCCTGCGCACCATCGAGCTGGGCGCCGACATCGTCGTCAACTCGCTCACCAAGTGGCTCGGTGGGCACGGAACAGGCATCGGCGGAATCATCACCGACTCCGGCAAGTTCCAGTGGGGCGACAAGCACCCCCTCCTCACCCAGCCCGACTCCAACTACCACGGACTGCGCTGGGCCATCGACCTCCCCGAGCCGCTCAAGCCCATCGCATACGCCTTGCGCGTGCGCACCGTGCCCCTGCGCAACCTGGGCGCAGCCATCTCTCCCGACAATTCCTGGCAATTCCTCCAGGGCATCGAGACGCTGCCGCTGCGCCTGGAACGCCACGTCGAGAACACCCTCAAGGTCGCCGAGTTCCTGAAGAAGCACCCCAAGGTCGCATGGGTCCGCTACCCCGGACTCCAGGACGACCCCAGCCACGAGCTGGCCGCCAAGTTCCTCAAGAAGGGCTTCGGAGGCGTGGTGGTGTTCGGGCCCAAGGGAGGATACGACGCAGCCGTGCGCTTCGTCGACAACCTGCCGCTCTTCTCCAACCTGGCCAACGTCGGCGACGCCAAGAGCTTGGTCCTGCATCCCAGCAGCACCTCCCACTCCCAGCTCTCCGAGGAACAGCAGAAGGCAAGCGGACTCACCACGGATCTGGTGCGACTCTCCGTCGGCCTCGAGCACATCGACGACATCCTCGAAGCCCTCGAGACGGCACTCGCAAAGGCTTGAGTCGAAGGCTGCGCCGGGTCTCCTGTAGGTGCATTACAATTCCCCACAGTATCCCAGATCAGACGATGGGGACCCGGCCAGCTTCGGCACGTCAGCGTTCGAGACAGTGAGATCGATGGGGGATGATCCGGTGTGACGCTCCTTTCTGGATCATAAGAGGGGGATTCCGGTTCGAATGTGGGTTCCTCCGGAATCTCCTCCCCCGTTATCCAAGAAGAAGGCCCGCGACAACCGTCGCGGGCCTTCTTTTTTCCGCCGGGAAGCCGGGCAGCCTTCAGACGCTTTCCAGCTCATTGCGCAAGCGCTCGGTAAAGGCCGCAAGCGACTCGCGCGCCACCGAACCGGTCGGAGCACCGCGCAACGAGGGACGCGGCCAGCTGGCCGTCACGCCAAGGGCATCGGCGGCATGCACAACCCAGTACGGATCGCGCAGAAAGGGACGACCCAGCAGGATCAGGTCCGCACGTCCCCCTTCCAGGATCTCCTCGGCCTTGCGGGGTCCCGGAATGATCCCCACCGTCCCGACCGCCACACCCACCTGTTCCTTCACCGCCTGCGCGAACGGCAGCTGGTAGAGCGGACCCACCGGGATCTTGGCGTTCGGCACCAAGCCACCCGAGGAGACGTCGACCAGATCGACCCCGACCTCCTTCAGGAGCCGCGACAATTTGACGGTCTCAGACAAATCCCAGCCGCCATCGGCCCAGTCGGTCGCGGAAAGGCGCACCAGCAAGGGCTTTCCCGTAGGCAGCACCTCACGCACTGCCGCCACCACTTCCAGGACCAAGCGGACACGGTTTTCGAAGGATCCTCCGTAACTGTCGGTGCGATGATTGGACAACGGGGACAGGAACTGGTGGAGCAGGTAGCCGTGGGCCGCATGGACCTCGACCGCATCGAACCCGGCCCGGTCGGCGCGAGCAGCCGCCTGGGCAAAAGCATCCACCACCGAACGAATCCTGTCCGTATCCAGCTCCTGGAGCGGGGCATGTTCCTCGTCAAAAGCCACAGGAGAAGGAGCAACGCGAGGCTGGACCCCTGCCTTCCGGCCCGCATGGCCTAACTGGACAGCCGCTGCCGCTCCCTGGGAATGCAGAAAATCGGTGACACGACGCAAGGGCGCGATCTGAGCATCGTCCCAGAGCCCCAGGTCGGTCGGCGAGATGCGTCCCTCGGGAGCCACCGCGGTGGCCTCCAGGATCACAAGGCCTGCCCCACCGGCGGCAAACGCGCCCAGGTGGACAAGGTGCGCATCGGTGGCACGGCCATCAGGGCCTGCAGAGTAGGTGCACATGGGCGAGACCGCCACCCGGTTGGGAAGGATCAGCTCACGCAGGCGCAGCGGTTCGAATAGACGAGGCATCTCGGACTCCATTTGGTGTCAGGTGATAAAACAGATTCCGTCAAGCATTCACTCGGAACGTAGGCGCCACCACAAGCCCCACACCCAGCAGCCGGCGCAGAATCCCACGAAGGACTCGAGCGCCGCGCAGACCAGGAACACACCGCCCAAGGAAAGCGCGACCGCACGCAGGCCGACGGGCACCAAGATCAGCAGCGCAAGCGAGAATCCCAGGCCGATCCGTGCGGCAAAGCGCTTGGGCCCGGCGTCGACCAGACGCTTCTGTGCGCCGACGGCCCCGAGCAGGAGGCCCGCCAAGCGTCCCAGCGGACTCAGGCGCGGCCGCGAGAAGGCCCGGAATCCGAAGTCCAGGGCCAGGAACAGGAGGATGGCAAGCGCAGACGGAGGGCTAGCGACCGACGCCCCCAGCAGCAACAGGACCACCAGTCCCGCGACCACGCGGGCAGCTCGTTCGTCGATGCGATAACCAGCGATCGGGCACAGCATGCTCACCTCCCTTATTCTGTTTTCTGTCAAATTCTCACGCGACGGAGGCCGCCAGCGCCTGCCTGAAGTCCTCGATCAAGTCTTCCACATTTTCAAGGCCCACCGAAATGCGGACCAGCCCCTCGTCCACACCCATGGCCGCGTTGTCTTCCGGCGAGTAGCCGTTGTTGATAGTGCTCCAGGGATGCACCACCAAGGTCCTAGCATCGCCCAGGTTGGTCATGCGGCTGCCGAGTTTCACGGCGTTCAAAAAGCGCATCGCCCTGGCCTTGTCGGCCAAGCGGATGGACAGGAGCGGCCCGAAGAGCTTCCCCCCGAAAAGCACCTTGGCCCGTTCATGGTGGGCGTTCCCAGGCAGTCCCGGATAGAGCACCTCGCGCACGGCGGGCTCCGCTTCGAGCGCCGCAGCAAGGCGCGCGGCATTCTCGCAGTGGCGATCGAACCGCAACTGGTAATGATCAAGGCCCGTGGTGTGGATCCAGGCGTTCATGGGAGCCAGGCAGAATCCCAGGTCGCGCACCAGCCGCCCCTTGAAGTAGGACAGGAACGCAAGCGGCCCCGAACTTTCCACCCAGGGCTTGAGGTGTTCATGCGGCGCATTCCTCCACTTGTAGCCACCCGCGTCCACGACAGCCCCGCCCACGACGCGCCCCTGTCCGTCGATCCACTTGGTCGTGGAATAGACAAAAAGCGCCACACCCCATTTCTTGCCCTCGATCTGGCCTGCCATCACGGTGTTGTCCACCACCAGCGGCAGATTCACTTCCTTGGCGATCGCGCCCCATGCGGGGATGTCGGCCACGGTGATGGCGGGGTTGGAGACCGACTCCAGGAAGAGCAGGCGCGTCTTCCCGTCGATGGCGGCACGGATCGCCGCCTGGTCGAGCGGATCCACCAAGCGCACCTCCACACCAAAGCGCGGCAGGAGGTTCTTGAAGAGCGACCAGGTCCCTCCGAAAAGGTTCGCAGAAGAGACGATGTTATCCCCCGCTCCGGCCAAGGCCAGGATGGCTCCCGACACGGCAGCCATGCCGCTTGCGACGGCCGCCGCACCCGTGCCCCGATCCAATGCAGCCAGCCGCAGCTCGAAGGCGTTCACGGTAGGATTTCCGATGCGCGAGTAGACGTACCCGAAGCCAGCCCCCGAGAAGACGTCCTCCAAGGCCTCCGCAGATTCGTAGGCAAAACCCGACGAGAGGTGGACAGGAACCTGTGTGGCGCCGGTCTGGGCATCGTTCTGGCGCGCAGCGTGAATGTTTCTGGTTTCAGGATGCATGGCGATTCTCCAGGAAAGCTTCGGGGCAGCGCAACTCAATCCGCGCGGATGCGCAGGGGCACCAATCGTGCCCGCCCGCCTTCGACCTTCCAGATGTTGAGCCGAGGATGCTGCGGGTCCATCAGCGACACTACGGCGTACAAGGCCGTCTCGTCCTGGGCGAAGGCGATGTCCTCGTCCGAGAGGCGCGCCGGCGAGAAGGGATGACTGTGCCACGAACCGATCACCTCGGTTCCGCTGCCGCGCAGGGACTTGTTCGCCTGGAACTGCTCCGAGGCATCTATGGTGAAGTGGTCCTCCGACTGGTCTGCGTTCCGCACCGGGATCTGCCGCACGATCTCCCGTTCCTCGAAACGCCCCACCAGTAGGCCGCACTGCTCGATCGGAGCCCCGGCGCGGGCCGCCACCTTGATCTCGGCCACCACGATCGAGGGAATGCTCCACACTTCGTCCAGCGCCTCTGCCCGCAGGGTCCACTGCCAGGCATCCAGATCGCCCCCCTTGTGAGCCAAGGTGCCCGTGACCTCCACCGACCCGTCGGGCCGTTGCTGCACCGTCTCGCTCCAGGAGGAGTCGTCGCGATGCGCCGACAGGAATTGTCGCGCACCGCGCACATCCAGGTGGCCGGACCAGCGTGACGCATCCCTCGACACGGTCAGCGGCAGGATCTTGCCCTGCCCCCGTTCCCTCGGCAGCTCCAAGGAGCCGAATGGACCCGGATCGCCTTCCCAATGGTAGGTCGCCTGCCCCTCGACAATCTCCACCTTGGCCCGCAACGGAAACCACTTGCGATCGGAGCGCAACCATTCTCCCTCAAGCACCCACGTGCCGTCCCGCAGAAGCCAGACATGATCCATGTCCCAGCCCAGTCGCGACGACTTGGGGGCCGCAATTCCAGGATTCACTTCCGTTCCCATGCGCAAACCTCCTCCGAAAGACCTTTGATTGCCGGTGCGAGCCATTTCGCAAAACCTTTAATCATTCATTGCATATCTGTAAGATAGGTTATATCTTCTGAAAAGACTACAAGATTCACAGTCTTTGTCGTCTTCGAATCTTGGGGCCCATCCACGGGTCCCTCCACGACCCAGAGAAAGGAACCCACATGCCCATCGTACTCGTCCCCACCGCCCTGCGAAAACTCACAGGAAACCAGGCTGAAGTCGAGGTCTCCGGCACCACCGCCGGCGAGGTCCTGAAGAACCTGGCTGTGGCCCATCCGGCCATCGGCGACCAGATCTTCGAGAACGGCAAGATCCGGGGCTTTGTGAACGTGTTCGTGGGCGATGAGGACATCCGCTTTCTGGAGGGCGATGCCACGGCAGTCAAGGCCGATGATGAAGTGACCCTGATCCCCGCCATCGCCGGAGGATTCTGAACATGGCCTTCACGGAACTCTCCGCCGGCGAGAAGCGCCGCTACGAGCGCCACATCATCCTGCCCGAGTTCGGCGAGGAAGGCCAGCTCAAGCTCAAGAACGGCTCGGTCCTGATCGTGGGCACCGGCGGCCTGGGCTCGCCCCTGGCCCTGTACCTCGCGGCCGCAGGCGTGGGCCGCATCGGCCTGGTGGACTTTGACATCGTCGACGAGTCGAACCTGCAGCGCCAAATCATCCACTTCACCTCAGACATCGGCCGTTCCAAGCTCGAGTCCGCCAAGCGCAAGATCCTGGAGATCAACCCGTCGGCGATCGTGGAGACCCACGAGACCGCGCTGCGCGCCGAGAACGCGCTGGAGATCCTCAAGAACTACGACGTGATCGTGGACGGCACCGACAACTTCCCCACCCGCTACCTGGTGGCCGATGCCTGCACCATCCTGAACAAGCCCAACGTCTACGGCTCGATCTTCCGCTTCGAGGGTCAGGTCACCGTCTTCAACTACCAGGACGGCCCGTCCTACCGCTGCCTCTACCCCGAGCCCCCGCCTCCAGGGCTGGTCCCTTCCTGCGCCGAGGGCGGCGTGCTGGGGGTGCTTCCCGGTGTGGTCGGCACCCTGCAGGCCACCGAGGCGATCAAGATCCTCACCGGCATCGGCACCGTGCTCAAGGGCCGCCTGCTCCTGTACAATGCGCTCGACCTCACCTTCCGCACAGTGAAAGTGCGCCGCAACCCCAAGTGGGAAATCGGCGCCGAGCATCCCGATGTCAAGGGTCTGGTGGACTACGAGCAGTTCTGCGGTCTCAAGCGCAAGGAAGGCGAAGGCATCCCTGACGAGATCTCCGTCAAGGAGCTCAAGGCCTGGCGCGACCAGGGCCGCAGCTTCACGCTCATCGACGTGCGCGAACCGCACGAGTATGACCACGTCAACATCAACGGCAAGCTCATCCCGTTGGGCACCGTGGTCCAGCGCCAGAGCGAGATCCCCCGCGAGGGCGTGGTGGTGATCCAGTGCAAGGTGGGCGGACGCAGCCGTCAGGCCGTCGAAAAGCTCAAGCAGGAGGGCTACACCAACCTCCTGAACCTGGCCGGCGGCATCATCGCCTGGCAGAAGGAGATCGACCCGTCCCTGCCGCGCCCCTGAGCCGGAGGCTCGGACGCACGAAGGCCCGGAAGCGACGGCTCCCGGGCCTTTCCTTTTGACAATTCCTGTCTCGGACAATTCCTGACAAATCCTCCTTGGCCCCGATTCCCGCCCTATTCGGCTGCGCCGCATTCCTCGTCATCGGACCGGTCATGACCAGCCCCTACGATCCCATGCGGCTGCGCCTCACCGGGCCTCCTCGCGGCTTCGCCGCTGCGGGGTCCCGGCCCATTCGGGTCACGGTCGGGGGGATTACCCTGGTTCGCCGCCCAAATCCAGCGCGTAACGCAATGCGTCGCGCAAGAGCTGCCAACTTTCCTCGGAAACCTTTCCGATCCGTCGTACCAGCCGAGGAGAAGGGATCGCCCCGATCCCCTGCACGTTCACCCAGGTCTCGCGATCCAAGCCGCGCTGGATCGGCAACGAGACCTCGTAGCGACTTCCCCGATACTGGCTCGTGCAGGGAACGTAGATGGCCAGGTCGCGCGGAGGCTCCTCGTCCTTGCGCGAAACGATGACCACCGGCCTTACCTTCGCCGCCAGACCCAAATCCGCGAGCCAGATCTCCCTGGGCTCAGGGCGCATCCAGAAGATCCAGGACGTCCTGTTCGAGATCACGGCCCCGAGCCAAGTCGGCGGCCTTGGCATCCCCCCACCGGATCATGTCCGCCACCATTTCCTCGACACAATGGCGCGTTTCCTCCGGCCAGAGGTCCAAGTGCTTGTCCAATTCGTAAGCGATGGCAGTCATGTCGATGAAGATACTCCTCAGCAAGGCCCAACGCAAGCCTCAGGCCGTGATGGCCGCCAGCTCCGGAAAGCGCAGCGAGTCGTCCATGCCCTGGTACAGCTCCTCGACGAGGTCCGAGAGTTCCAGGATTTCCTTGGTGCGGCCCGCCAGGCCCGAAGCTCCCAGCTCCTTGCCGCGCAGAACAAGCGACGCGAAGCGCGCCGGCAACAGGCCCGTCTTCAGGAACTGCTCCGCGAACCCCTCGAACACGGCGCGATCCCCCACCGGCTCTAGGCCGCGCGTGATCAGAAGCACGCGGCTGACGGCAAGCAGGAGGTCGTAAAGGTACGGGAGGTGGTCCGGGTCGAGCACCAGCTCCTCGCGCAGGCCGGCGATCACCTTGCGATCCACGTCGATCAAGTCGAAGAGTCCCGCTGAGCACTCGGCCCCGCCCTTGGCCGGCGAGAACGGCTCGGTCGCGCTCCAGTCGATATAGGGGGCCTGGCTTTCTTCCCACAGTGGCACATCGGAAAGGCTCTCGGCGATTTCGACCAAGCGCTTCTCGCCCTCGGCGTCGAGCCACGCCACAAAGCTCCGTCCTGCGGCCTCCTTCTGGAACGCCTCCAGCGCCGACACGGTGAAGTCAGGCATCTTCCAGGCGCTCACCTGCGTGATCTCGCGCGCCAGGCGGGCCTTGCCTTCGCCCACGATGCCGCCTGCCACCACGCGGTAGGCCGGGTAGGAATGGTCGCCTTGACGACGGGCGATGCCGTAGTATCCCAGGTCCGCGGCCATGTGCTGGGCGCAGGTGTTAGGGCATCCGGAGATGTGGACGCGCACCCCTTCCAGGGCCGGCAGGTCGAGTCCCGACTTGGGCAGGCGCTCGGCCAGCTCCCGCACGGCGCCCTTGGGGAGGCACATGCCCAACTTGCAGGTGTCGGCGCCGGTGCATGCCACCAAGCTCCCCACCAGGCCCGGATCCTGGGCCAATCCCGCATCGGAAAGGATCACGTGCAGCTCGGGGAGCCGCGCTTCTGCCACGCCCACGATGGACAGGTTCTGTCTTATTCCCAGACGCAGAACATCCAGCCCGAAGCCTTCCAGGCCACGCCCGAGCGCGACGGCCTTATCGGAAGGCAGGTCGCCCAGGAGCACCGGCACCCGCACATTGAAGAAGCCTTCGCGCTTGGCCGCCGTGACATGGCGGCCCTTCCACGCCTCGAACCCGGCCAGGGGCGCAACCGGCGTCGCAGGTGCCGCAACCGTGCCGACCTCGCGGACCTTGGGCACCAGAGGCTCCCAACCCGACGCGCGCTCCTGGGCGACCGCTTCGCGCAGTTTTGCAAGCAGCCCCTCGTCGCCGAACTTGTCGCGCAGGAAGCGCAGACGCGCGGCGCGCTTGTTCTTGCGGTTGCCGTTCTTGTCGAAGAACTTCTTGATCGCGGTCACGACCAGGTGCACCTCGACTGCGGGCACGAACTCCTCGAAAGGAAGCGCGGTGCGGGGCTTGCCGCCCAGGCCGCCGGCCACGTACACCTTGAAGCCGGGCTCGCCATCAGGCCCCAGGCGCGGGAAGAATCCAAGGTCGTTGAAGCCTGCAAGGGAACTGTCGGCATCGTTTGCCGCGAAGCTGATCTTGAACTTGCGAGGCAGGTTCCAGGAATCGCCTTCGCGGATCACGCGATCGGTGAGGGCGTCCACCCACGGACCCACGTCGAAGAGCTCTGACAGATTCTGTCCGGCATCCTCGGAGGCCAGAATGTTGCGCACCGTGTTGCCGCCCCCGCCCCGCGACGAGAGTCCGATCGCCGCAAGCTCCCGCGACAAGGACGGAACGCGCCCGAGGTCCACATCGTGAATCTGGATATCTTGGCGGGTGGTCAGATGCACGAAGGGCGAACCGTACTCGGCCGCAAGCTCGGCTACCCGGGCGAACTGGGAAGGCGTGATGGTGCCGCCGGTACAGCGAATACGGGTCATGTAGGTCCCGGGGGTGCGCTGCTCGTACACGCCGAAAGGCACGCGTTTGGCCTTCATGGTCACCGGATCGAGGTCTCCGGAGCGGAAGCGCTGGATCAAGGCTTCCAGCTCGTCGATCTCGGCGTGAAGTGCTTCTGGAATCGTGTACGGCATGACGAACCTCTCTCGAACGGATGACCACAGCCACCAAGGGCAGGAAAAACGACACCAATTTCATACTATACATATATATTTGATTGGATATTATCAATCCTGAATCCTCGACATTGGCCCATCCTCCACAATTCCTCCGCTCCACATCGATCACAAACGCACCCCCTTGAAGCCCCAGGGACCGCCGCCGGTGCTACCTTTGCCGATCGCATGAGCTTCGTCCATCTGCACGTCCGATCCGAGTATTCCATGTTGGAAGGGGCCATCAAGCTGAAGCCCCTGTTCAAGAAGCTCCCCGACATGGGCTTTCCCGCCCTGGCCCTGACCGACATCGGCAACATGATGGCTGCGGTGGAGTTCCAGGGCATGTGCAAGGACGCCGGCATCCAGCCGATCCTGGGCACCGAACTGTGGGTGGCCCGCGACCGCAAGGACCCCACCTCGCCGGTCTATCCGGTGGTGGCGCTGTGCGAGACCTTCGAGGTCGGCTACCGCAACCTCTGCAAGATCATCACCCGCTCCCACACCGAATCCTACCTCAACGGCCGCCCCCGCGTGGACCGGGAACTGCTCTCCCAGTTCCCCGGCGGCATCGTCTTCCTGTCGGGCGGACGCGACTCAGAGCTCGATCACATGCTGCGCCAGGGCCAGCTGGAGCGCGCGCAGGAGACGGCGCGGGAATGGAAGGACCTGGTCGGCTCCGACCACTTCTTCCTGGAGCTCAACCACCACGGGCTGCCCGAGGACGATGGGATCTGCGAGGCCATGGTTCGGATCGGACAGGAACTGTCCATCCCGCTGGTGGCGACAAATTCCGTCAAATGCCTGACCCGCGACGACCACGACGTGCTGGAACTGCTGTCGTGCATCAAGACCAGCCGACGCCTGGACGATCCCGAGCGCGAGCGGCTGCCGGCCCGCGAGTTCCACCTCAAGAAGCCCGAGGAGATGCGGGAGCTGTTCTCCCGCTGGCCCGAGGCCTGCGACAACACCCTGAAGATCGCCGAGCGTTGCAAGGCCAAGATCGTCACCGGGCAGTACTTCTATCCGCAGTTCCCGCTGCCCGAAGGCTTCACTGACGACAACGACTATCTGGCGCACCTGGCACGCGTCGGCCTGAAGGACCGCTACGCCCCCGACAACCAGGAGGCCAAGGACCGGCTCGAGTACGAGCTGGAGATGATGAAGAAGATGCAGGTCGCGGGCTACATGCTCATCGTGGCCGACTTCATCCAGGCCTCACGCCAGATGGGCATCCCCGTCGGGCCCGGCCGCGGATCCGCCGTGGGATCGCTGGTGGCCTACTGCACCGGCATCACCGACGTCGACCCGCTGAAGTACGCGCTGCTGTTCGAGCGCTTCCTCAATCCCGAGCGCGTGTCGATGCCCGATATCGACACCGACTTCTCGGACCTGGACCGCGACAAGGTGATCCAGTACGTTCGCGAGAAGTACGGGGCCCCTTCGGTCTCGCAGGTGATCACCTACGGCCGCCTGATGAGCAAGGCCGCCTTCAAGGACACCGCCCGCGTGCTGGGCCTGGACCACATGCAGGTCAACCGCCTGACTAAGCTCTTCCCGCCGATGCAGATGGGAAAGCCTCCGACCCTGGACGCCGCTTTCGAGACCTCCCCGCAGCTCAAGGAAGCCCTGGAGAAGCCCGAGAACACCGAGTACCTGCGCGCCTACAACCTGGCCCGCAAGGTCGAGGGCTTCACCCGCCAGCCCGGCGTACACGCCGCCGCCGTGATCATCGCCCCAGACGTGGTGGACCACTTCGCCCCCCTGTACTGCCCCGAGAACCAGCCCGAGGCCGTGGTGGTGCAGTACTCGAAGGACTACGCCGAGAAGATCGGCCTCCTGAAGATGGACTTCCTGGGCCTGCGCAACCTTTCCGTGATCCAGGAGTGCTGCGCCTTCATCGAGAAGGGCCACGGCGTCAAGGTGGACCCGACCCGCCTTCCCGACGACGACCCCAAGACCTACGAGATGCTCTCGCGCGGCGATACCGTGGGCGTGTTCCAGTTCGAGTCGCGCGGCATGCAGGACTACCTGCGCAAACTCATGCCCGAGCGCCTGGAAGATCTCATCGCCATGAACGCCCTGTACCGTCCAGGCCCCATGGAGCAGATCCCGGTCTACATCCGGCGCAAGCACGGGCAGGAAGTGGTGGACTGCTACCACGAGAAGCTCGATTCCATCCTGGGAACCACCTACGGGGTGATGGTGTACCAGGAGCAGGTGATGGCCATCGCGCAGGTGATGGGCGGCTTCTCCCTGGGCGGTGCCGACCTGCTGCGCCGCCTGATGGCCAAGAAGGACGAGGAGAAGCTCAAGAAGGAGGAGCCCAAGTTCCTGGCCGGTGCCGAGGAACGCGGCTTTCCCAAGGAGACGGCCAAGCAGGTGTGGGACCTGCTGATCCCGTTCGCCGCCTACGCCTTCAACAAGTCGCACGCCGCCGCCTACGCCGTGGTGGCCTACCAGACGGCTTACCTCAAGGCCAACTACTGCGCCGAATACCTCGCCGCCAACTGCAACTCGGAACTGGACAAGACCGAGCGCCTGGTGCAACTGGTTGACGAGTGCAAGCGCCAGCGCATCGAGGTGCTGGCTCCCGACGTCCAGATCTCCATGGCCACCTTCTCCGTCCAGGAGGGCAAGGTGGTCTACGGTCTCTCTGGCGTCAAGAACGTCGGCCGCTCGGTGGCCGAGGCCATCGTGGCCGAGCGCCAGGCCAACGGCCCCTTCAAGGACGTCTTCGACCTGTGCAAGCGCGTGGGCACCCAGGCGCTGCCGCGCCGCGCCCTGGAAAGCCTGGTGATGGGCGGCGCCCTGGACAGGCTTCCCGGCACCCGCGCCCAGCTCTTCGGCGCCCTGCCCGAGGCCATGCAGTTCGCCGCCAACGGCAACGGCCCCCAGGAGCAGGTCAGCCTGTTCGACATGGGCGACGGCGGCGGCGGCCTGGAGCTTCCGCCCCCCACCCTGCCCGACATCGCCCCCTGGAGCTACGAGGAAGTCTTGGCCAAAGAACGCGAAGTCCTGGGCATGTACTTCTCGGGCCATCCCCTGCAACCGTTCCGGGACGACGTGGACGGCCTGTGCACACCGCTTCTGGCGGCCGTCACCGACGAGACCCTCCCCGACGAGTTCCTGATCGGGGGCCTGGTGCGCAGCTGCCGCACCCGCCTGAACAAGGACAACCAGCAGTTCGCCTTCGTAGAGCTGGAGGACTTCTCCGGCACCTGCGAGGTGGCCTTCTGGACCGAGGCCTGGCGCACCGCCGCAAGCGAAGTGGAAGAAGGCCGCATGGTGCTGTTGCGGGTCAAGACCCGCAAGTCCCGCCAACAGGACAACGACGAGAACGACGACGCCCCGCCCCGGCGCGACCTGGAAGGCGTGAAGGCAGCCCCGCTCTCCGACGCCCGACGCCTATTGTGCGGAGCGGTCCATGTCCGGATCGACACCCGCACCTTCCCTCCGACCCTGCGCGAGCGCCTGGAAGGCGTGTGCCGCATGCATCCCGGCGACTGCCGCCTGCTGATGCACGTGCGCTCCCCCACCGGCAACTGGCTCTTGGAATCGCGCGACTTCAAGCTTGACCCGGGCCGCGAGACCATCGAGGACCTGCGCACCGAACTGGGCCCCGAGAACGTCTGGATCTCAGGGCGGCGCTGAGTCCCTCAGCGCAGGGCGACGAAGACGGCCCAAAGGACCGGAGCGGCCAGGAGCAGGCTGTCGAAGCGGTCGAAGGCGCCTCCGTGCCCCGGAAAGATCTGCGAACTGTCCTTTACCCCGGCCCAGCGCTTGGCGGCACTTTCCAGCAGATCGCCCAGTATCCCGCAGACGGCGATGGCAAGGCCAGCTGCGACAACCGCCGGAATGGACCAATCGAGGTAACGCGGAGCCCAGTACAGGGAGAGCCCCACCGCCCATACAAGTGCCCCCACTGCCCCTTCCACCGTCTTGGCGGGTGAAAGCTCCGGGCAAAGCTTGCGCTTGCCAAAGAGCTTGCCTGCGGCGTAGGCACCTGTGTCGCCGGCCCAGCAGGCCATGGCGACCCAAAGGAGCGGCGCCGCAGCCGACCAGCCTTGGGTACCGGCCGGAACACCCCAGGAAGCCAACGATAAGATGGCCCGGCCGGCCAGCACGAAGAAGCCGAACACGAAGGCCTGGAGCGCGATCCAGACGAAGGCTTCCTCGCGGGAACGCTCCCGGAAACCCGTCAGGATCAGGGCCAGTAGCATGCCCACACACGTCAGTGGCAGCCATTTCTCTGCGCAGACCCAAGGTCCTCCCTCGCCGATCAGGGCGCACACCAGCACTCCCGTCGGAATCAGTAGTTCAGTACGCTGGGAGGATTGCGGAAATTTGAAGCGCACCAAGCGCGTGGCTTCCCAAGCAGAAGCACCGAGCACGAAACCCAGGAGGGTCCAACGAGGCCATCCCCCGAACCACAAAGCCCAAAGGAAGGTGGGGATCGCCACGGCCGCGAACAGCAGGCGCACGGTGAGGTTGTTCATCTTCACGTCAACTGCTCCGAAGTCATGCCGAAACGTCGTTCCCGGCTTCCGAAGGAGTCGCACGCCTCCTTGAGGTGTTCCTCACCAAAATCCGGCCACAGCACATCGCTGAACCACAGCTCGGCATAGGCCAGCTGCCACATCAGGAAGTTCGAGATGCGACGGTCTCCCCCGGTGCGGATCATCAGGTCCGGATCGGGAATGCCAGCGGTGAACAGATGCTTGGAGACCAGCTCCTCGTTGATCTCTTCCGGACCGATGCGTCCGGTCATGGCGGCCCGCGCCAAGCGCTTGGCAGCTTCCACGATTTCCGCCCGCGATCCGTAGGAAATGGCCAAGTGCAATTGCAACCCGGTGTTGGAGGCCGTCTTGGCCATGCCTTCCTCGAGCGCCTCGCGGGTCTTCTCGGGAAGCTGCGAAAGGTCGCCCACGGCATTCAAGCGCACGTTGTTGCGGTTGAGGTCGTCGACCTCGCGATGCACCATCTCGATCAGAAGCGACATCAGGGCGCGCACCTCCAGCGGAGGGCGCTTCCAGTTCTCGCTCGAGAACGTGTACAGGGTCAAATGCTCGACCCCGAGCTCCCCGCACAAACGCACGATGCGTCGTGCGGAATCGGTGCCGGCCCGGTGCCCCTGAGTACGATCAAGGCCGCGAGCTTTTGCCCAGCGGCCGTTGCCGTCCATGATGACGGCAATGTGGCGTGGAATGGCCACGTGTCCTCCTCAGACGGTGAGGATTTCTTTTTCCTTGGTCGCGTACAGCTCGTCGACCTTGGCAATGTACTTGTCGGTGAGCTTCTGGATCTGTTCCTGAAGCTTCTTTTCCTGGTCCTGGGACAGGCTCTCGTCCTTGGCCTGCTTCTTCAAGGAGTCATTGGTGTCGCGGCGGATGTTGCGCACGGCGACACGGGCTTCCTCGGCAATGTTCTTGCAGAGCTTGGCCAGTTCCTTGCGGCGTTCCTCGGTCAGGGGCGGCAGCACGATGCGGATCATGGAACCTTCGGCCTGCGGGTTGAGCCCCAGGTTGGACGCCAGGATCGCCTTGGTGATGGGCACTAGCATGGTCTTTTCCCACGGCGTCACCGCCAGGGTGCGCGGATCCGGAGCGGTGACCGCAGCCACCTGAGGGATCGCGGTGGCGGTCCCGTAGTAGTCCACGAACACCGACTCCAGCACGGCAGGATTGGCCTGTCCGGTGCGGACCTTGGAGAACTCCTTCGAGAGGGAGTCCATGGATTTCTTCATCCGGTCTTCGGCATTGGCAAGCATCAGAGGGTCCCCTTGGTATTGACGACAGTCCCGATCGTCTCGCCGGTGATCACCTTCATGAGGTTCCCTTCGGCAAAGAGATCAAAGACCAGGATCGGCATGGAATTCTCACGGCACAGCGCAAATGCGGCGGTGTCCATCACCTTGAGTTCCTTGTCCAGGGCCTCGCGGTAAGAGATGACGTCGTACTTGGTCGCTGTGGCGTCGAGCTTGGGGTCGGCAGTGTAGATGCCATCGACCTTGGTGGCCTTGAGCAGCACGTCGGCATTGATCTCGACGGCACGCAAAGCAGCCGCAGAGTCCGTGGTGAAGTACGGATTGCCCGTACCGGCCGCGAACAGGGTGACGCGGCCCTTCTCCAGGTGGCGAAGGGCACGTCGGCGAATGAACGGCTCGGCGATGGAATCCATGCGCAGAGCCGACATCACGCGAGTGGTCAAGCCTTCCTTCTCAAGAGCGGCCTGAACACCCAGACAATTGATCACGGTGGCCAGCATGCCCATGTGGTCGCCCGCGACGCGGTCGATCCCCTGCTGGCTGGCGGTTCCACCGCGCATGATGTTGCCGCCTCCGATCACGATGCCCACCTGCACGCCCAAGGCCTGGACCTGGGCGATCTCCTTGGCCACGCGGGCCACGAGGACGGGATCGATGCCGTGCCCGGCCGCACCGGCGAGAGCCTCGCCGGAGAGCTTGAGCAGGATGCGCTGGTAGCGCTGACCGTTGGCGGCGCTCATGGCTTAGCCTTCGCCCAGCTGGAAGCGGACGAAGCGTTCGATCTTGAGACCGGGAAGGCTGCCTTCCTTGGCGACCTGGTCCACGACCTTGTTCACGAGGGTCTTGCCGTCGCCCTTCACGTAGACCTGCTCGACGAGCGCGGCTTCCTTGAGGAACTTCTTGACGCGACCTTCGACCACCATGGAGACCTTGTCCTCCTTGATGCCCTCGGCCTTGGCCTGATCGGCGTAGATCTCGCGTTCCTTGGCCAGCACGTCATCGGAGATGTCGGAGCTGTTCAAGGCCACGGGAGCGGCGGCGGCGATCTGGAGGCACAAGTCCTTGGCCAGCACGGAAGCAGCTTCGTTGGAAGCGGCACCGGCGTGGGAGAGCAGCGTCACGACGCCGATCTTGCCCGGACCGTGGATGTAGGCTTCGGCAGTCTGCTCGGAACCGACCTCGACCAGCGCGAAGCGCTTGACCGAGATGTTCTCGCCGATCTTGCCCACGATGTCGGCCGTGGCCTGAGCCACGGTCACCGAACCGACCGAGGCGGCCAGCAAGGCCTCCATGTTGGCCGGCTTGGCCGCAAGCACCGTCGCCAACACCGAGTTGGTGAAACCCAGGAAATCGTCGTTGCGAGCCGTGAAGTCGGTCTCGGCGTTGACTTCCAGGAGGGCCACGAAGTTGCCTTCGCGACCGGCAACGATCTTGCCTTCCTTGGCGGCGTAGCTGGAGCGCTTCTGCGCCACGGCCTCGCCGCGCTTGCGCAGGAGCTCGATGGCGGCGGTCATGTCACCGGCGGTCTCCTCGAGGACCTTCTTGCAGGCCATCATGGAAACGCCGGTCTTCTCGCGCAGCTCCTTCACAGCCGAAGCGGTGATGGCGCTCATGCGACCACCTCGGCGGCAACCTCAGCGGCCGGAGCTGCGTTGGCGGCGGCGGCGGGAGCGGTGCGACCAGCGGGAGCCGATGCCAGGATGGTGTCGGAGATGGCCGCAGCGATCAAGCGGATGGACTTGATCGCGTCGTCATTGCCCGGAATGGGGTAGTCGACCATGGCCGGGTTGGTGTTGGTGTCCACGATGGCAACCGTCGGGATGCGCAGGCGGCGAGCCTCGCGCAGAGCGATGTCTTCGCTCTTGGCGTCGGCGACGAACACCAGGCCCGGCAGGGCGCGCATGTCACGGATACCCTCGAACAGCGACAAAAGGTGGGTGCGCTCTTCGTTCAGAGTCGCAGCTTCCTTCTTGTTCACTTCCAAGAGCAGGCCATCACGCTCCATGCGCTCGATCTCTTCGAGGCGCTTAATGGACTGGCGAACCGTCTGGTAGTTAGTCAGCATGCCGCCGAGCCAGCGGGTGCAGACGAAGAAGGAGTTCGAACGAGCGGCTTCTTCCTTGACGGCACCGGCGATGGTGGGCTTGGTGCCGACAAAGAGGACGGACTGACCGGCCGAGCGGACCTGCGAGACCTTCAGGAGGGCTTCCTGAAGGCACTGTTGGGTCTTCTCAAGGTCGATCACATAAATGCCGTTGCGGGCAGTCAGGATGTAGGGCTTCATACGCGGGTCCCAACGACGGGTCTGGTGGCCGAAGTGGACGCCCGCTTCCAGCATGGCTTGCAGCGAAGGAAGAGAGATGCTCATGATATTTCCTTGTCTCTAGGTTGTGACTTCCGGCGCCTTCATCGGGGGCATTTGGGAGATTCGATCTGCGCGAACCACCGCCCAACCCCTCCGGAGCCGTGTTTGATGCGTGTTGCTTAGCGCTTCGAGAACTGGAAGCGTGCACGGGCGCCGCGGCGGCCGTACTTCTTGCGCTCGACGGCGCGAGGATCGCGGGTCAAGAGCCCAGCCTGGCGCAGAGCCAAGTGGTTGGTCTCGCGGTCGATGGAGTCCAGGGCGCGGGCGATGCCCAAGCGGATGGCTCCAGCCTGACCCGAAACGCCGCCGCCATTGCAAAGAGCAATCACGTCGAACTCGTTGCTCTTCTCGAACAGCGCAAAGGGCTGCTCGATGATCATGAGCTGGGTCGGAGTCGGGAAGTACTCGGCGAACGGACGGCCGTTCACGGTGCGCTTGCCGGTGCCCGGAACCACGGTCACGCGGGCGATGCTGTTCTTGCGGCGACCGGTCTTCTGTGTCTTGGTCATTTGATCAGATCCTCGTGATGTCCAGGTATTCGGGCTTCTGCGCGACGTGCGGATGCTCGGAACCACCGTAAACGTGCAGCTTCAGCAGCATGCGGCGTCCCAGCGTGTTCTTGGGGAGCATGCCCCACACGGCCTTGCGGATAGGCTTCTCGACGTCCTTCTGCAGCAGATGCTGGTAGGTGACCAACTTGCCACCACCCGGAAAGGTGGAGTGACGGAAGTAGGTCTTCGTCGTGAACTTATTGCCGGTGAGCTTGGCCTTCTCGGCGTTGATCACGATGATATGGTCGCCCATGTCATGGTGAGCATCGTAAGCCGGCTTGTGCTTGCCCTTGAGGATGTAAGCAGTGCGGGAGGCCAGACGGCCGAGGACGATGTCGCGTGCATCGACCACGAACCACTTCCGCGGAACCTGCTTTTCGGATAGAGTGACGGTTTTCATGCTAGATATGCCCTTTTATGAAGAATGCAGGGGCGCAAATTTAGGATTTTGTTCCTGTCCGTCAATGCACGATTTTGCAAACGTCTCCACTTCGCCACTTGCCAGCGGCGCCGGATGATAGCATGAATCTCGCAAGTCCCCGTATCCATTGGCTCTACGCGCCTCAGCCCACTCCCGGCACCTCGGGGTCGGGAACGACCCCTTCGGGCCAGAATCCTCCTCGCCCCATGCCGTGAAGCTCCCTCATGGCCGTGCCCACGGTATGAAAACTCCCCGCGATCACCAGGAATGTGCCTTTTTCCGAGGCCTCTGCCAGCGCATGCAGGAGGGCCCCTTTGGCCTCCCCGTACGGCTTGGTTTGCGGGAAGACCTGCGCGAGCTGCGCCGGAGTCGCCGCCCGGGAAGTGGCCAAAGGCATCAGATGGATGGTCGAAGCCACCGGTGTCAGCATGACCAGAGCCTGGCGCCAATCCTTGTCGGCCATGCAACCGAACAGCAGCACGGCCCCGCTCCCAGCCAGCTTGCGGGCCAGCATCTCCATGGCCTGGGGGTTGTGCCCCACGTCCAGCAAAATTCGAGGCGTTCCCTCCAGCCATTGCCAGCGCCCCGGCCAGACCAAGCCGTCCAGTCGCGCCTGCGCCGCCGTCAGGTCCGGCGCCCGCCCCAATAGTCGCGTCGCCGCCTGCCAAGCCAGCGCCAAGTTCCTGGTCTGATGCTCGCCCTCCAGCCCAGAGCGCACCGGCGCCCGGTCGCACCAGACCAGCTCGCAGCCCAAGCTCCGGGCGTGTTCCGACAGGATCCCGTCCAGGCCCTCCGACTGCCGGATCGCGAAGATCGGTCGATCCGGTCGGGCGGCGGCCATCTTCTCCTTCCAGATGGCCTCCACCGTGTCGCCCAGGAGCGCCGTGTGGTCCAGGCTCGCCCCGGTCAGGAGCAAACCTTCCGCCGGCAGGGCGGTCACGGAGTCCAGGCGTCCTCCCAGTCCCGTCTCCAGCACCGCGAAGTCCACCCTCTCCTGCACGAACCACAGCACCGCCAAGGCCGTGCAGATCTCGAAGAAGGTCGCCCCGGTCGCCTCGGCCACGGGGCGAATCCGTTCCAGCAACTCGGCACAGGTCTCTTCGGGAATGGCCCGATCCCCGATCAGGAAGCGCTCGCGCACGCACACCAGGTGCGGCGAGGTGAAGAGCCCCACCGTCCAGCCCTGGCTCGCGAGCAGGCCTTGCAGGAAACGGCTGGTGCTGCCCTTGCCGTTGGTGCCGGCCACCTGCACCGCCCGCAAGCCTTCCTGGGGATTGCCCAGGCCTTGCAGCAGCTCCCGGGTGGTCTCCAGACCCGGGCGCATTCCCAACCGGGTGCGACCGGTCATCCAGCTCAGCAGTTCCAGATAGCGCGCACGCACAAGGGACGTCATAGCCTTGGGAAGATAGAACCTGCCGCACGGGGCGCGTCGTCTTCGAACCTCAGGTATCGAAGAATAGGCCCTCAGCTTGCGGAAGCGAGGTTCCCACAACAAGGTGGGCATCCTTTCTCCCGGGCTTACAACCTTGGTAAAAAACATCAGGTCGAAGCACCAGCACCCGCGTGCGGCAGGCATTCATGAAGATACGGTCCCGAACAACGGAAGGCAACCCTTGACGGGCGCCATTTCCAGCCCTGCTCGCCTGACGGCTCGTCGGGCCTCCTCGCCTGCGGCTGCGGGGTCCCGCCCGCACGGCGGCGACGGTCCGGGGCGCAAGGCACCTTGCCCTCACACACGCAGTCGCGACGCGCCGAGGCTCAAGCCTCTTGCGCGTCGTCCTCTGCCAGGATCAGGGCATCGCCTGCATCCTTTGCGACCTGCGCGGCGGTGGCCGCAGCTTCCTCGGCTTCCTTGCCGGGGCGCTCCCCCAGGGCCAGGCGCGCCATCTGGAGGGCATCTCGGTATTCGGGCTTGTCGGCGACCGGAAGCAAGCGGTCTTCCAGGATGCGACGGGCCGTGGTCGGGTTCTCCATGTCCACCAGGAAGATCTGGACGCACTGCCAGAGCGCGTCTTCGTCGCCGGGCATGTCGTGCAAAACCTCTTCGTAGCGCAAAAGCGCCTGTTCCGGCTCACGCAGCAACTGGAGCGCCATGCCCCACAGCATCAGGGCCGCGCGCCGCTCGAGACCTTGCAGGAACCCCTTGAGGCGTTCCACGGCGGCCTCCACCACCCGATCCCCCTTGGCCTCCTCGTCGGCGGCGTAGTGGTCGATGGCGTGGGCGAGCTTGGCTTCGATGTCTGCGAGTTCTGGAGTCAGTTCGGTGGCGTTCACGATGCGCAAGGTAGAACCAATAGACCCCGTCGAAGATCCCTTCAGGCATTCCGACGAGGCAATGGAGCTTCAGCGGGATTGCATGGCCGGAACCGGCACGGCCTGGCGCAAGCCGCTCGAGAACACCAGGAACACCAGCCCGTTCCTTTCCGGGAGTTCCAACCCGGCCCTCCCGGACTCCACCTTCGCCTGGGACAGGATCCGTCCAAAGGCGTCCCGCAGTGAAACGATCTCGGATTCCTGCCCGCGCACGAACAGTCTACGCCCCTCGATCGTCCAGTCCCTTTGCCCTATCAGGCGTCGATCCAAACCGACCGTCTGCCGGGAAAAATCGATCGCATCGAGGTTGAATAGCCCCGTTCCAGTCCCCGAAAACGCCAGTTTCAAGCTGTGGACCCCAGCACCGACCTTGAACGTCGGTCCAGGCTGCTTGGTCCACGTCTGCCAGCCCGATGTGCCCGTCACCGAGGATTGGCCGACCTCCTTGCCGTCCAAGAGCCAACGGATGGTCCCACCCGCATTCTCGCTGGCAGCCGTCACGCTCGTTCCCAACAACTCCTCCGAAGCCGCTTTGATCGTCCAGCTCGCCGAGGTCCCGTCGTCGATGTAGGCAAGATGGCGACCACCGCCCTGGGCGTCGTCTTCCAGCTTGGCGCCCAGGGTCGCCACGGGTCTGCTCGCATCCACCAAACCTGGAACGGCAAAGGTGTCGAGCACGACGGGGTCGATCGTGTAGTTGTTGCGCTGGCGCAGCTCGTCGCGCACGAAGGCTCCGGATGCGCTCAAGTCAGATGCGCTCCATCCGCCGGAGGTTCCCGCTCCGCTGAGGGCAGCGCAGGTCTCGGCCTTGTCGGAAACCGCCCAATTCGTCCACGAGATGCCGCGGTCGTCCATCCAGTTGAGCCAAGTCTTGCTCTCGTTGTAATCCAACTGTCCATCACCGTTGGACTCGCAGGTTCCCCATTCAGTTGCGAACAGCGCGATGCCAGAGTTCATCGCCGCATCGGCGCGATCCCGCAACCACTGCTTGTGCGAGGCCGCATAGAAATGGAGGGTGTAAGCCACGTTCGTCCCGGTCACGGGATCGGCCGCCGGCTTGTCGACTTCTGAAGACCACGAGGGATTCCCGACGATGATGAGGTTCTTGCCATCGATGGCACGGATCGCCTTCACCACTTCGTTGGCGTAGTTCTTGATTTGCCACCACTGCTGGGTGGTGGGCTCGTTGTAGACCTCGTAGATGACGTTCGGGTACTTCCCGTAGTCGCGCGCCATCTTCTGGAAGAACTCGATCGACTGGGCCTGGTGGTCCACCGCGTTCTCCTCGTGCCAATCGATGATCACGTAGGTGCCGTGCTGGATCGCGGCTTCCACCACCGTACGGACCCGTCCTTCCTGCACGGTCGGGGTGGTGAGGTAGCCTCCGTTGTCGATGGCCATCGCCGCCCGCACCACCGACACCTCCCAGTCCTTCACCAGCCAATCCACCACCTTCTCGTTCCAGTATTTCCCGATCCACTGGCTCCAGAAGAAGCTCATGCCGCGCAGCCTCGCGGGTTCGCCCTTCTGGTCGACCACGTGGTTGCCCTTCACCGAAAGCCATCCGTGCGTCTCCACCGGATTGGACGCGAACGATAGGCCCGCGCACAATCCCAGGAATGCCATCCATCTTGCCATTTTTCGCTCCCTTGAATTGAGTGATCGAAGCGTCGATGGGCCGAATGGATTCATCGGATCGCCGTCGCTCCAGATAGTGTGTCGCCCCGGGAATGTCCCATGGCTCAGCGCATTTGGGAAAACGGGAAAAAGAGCATCAGGGCATCTGCGGGACCACGAGGGTCCGCCGCTGCGTTCCCGATCCGGTATGCGCTTCCAGCAGCCAGACTCCCGGCGATGCGATGGAACGTCGGGCTGCCGCCAGCGGCGCCTCCCCGGCAGCCAGTGGCACCACCGTTCGGCTGCGGCCGTCGATGCGGCACAGGGACATCCAATCCCCCGCTTGCGCCCGTTCCCACCTCGGACGCGACCCGACGACCGTCGTGCCAGAACCCTCCGTCAACCGGATGTCGTCGAGCTTCACCGACCCCGTGGTCAATCCGAGGTTGAATACGACCCGTGAAGTGGAATCCGTGGCGCTGTCCATGGTGAAGGTCCATGCATGGACGCTCCTGGTCGGCGTCGCCCGGACGATCTTCCGCAGATACGAATCCCATGGGGCGCTCGAATGCTCGATGGAAACGTCCACGTCGAAGTCCTTCGCGGCCTCATCGGCAAACGAAAGGGTGTACGTCTTTCCCTTCCGCAAGGCGATGCCCTCCTGAAAGATCTGGGCGTTCCAATTCGAGCTGCCCGCCGTGGCGATGTCCGCCGTCATGGCTCCACCTGACACCCCACCCGAACCGATCGCCGGCGCGACGTAATTGGGGCCGCTCCAAGCGGCCGCGCCACTTCCGAAGTCACCGTTGACCAGCAGGTTGTCGTCGGGACGGAACCAGGCCTGGACCGTACGGTTCCGGCTCATGGCGATTCCCGTCGTGCCTTCTCTCCCGCCGACATCACCCGCCCATTTCACGAAGGTCCAGCCTGTCGCCGGAATGGCCGTCAGAGCAATGCTGTCGGCGGGTACGTAGCTGTCCTTGGCAGGACTGACCTCGATGCGCCCGTTACCGACCGTGGAGCTTGCTAGGGTCGTCGGGGCGTCGGGCAGGAGCTGGTACACCCGCACCCAATCCACTGACATCCTTTGCGGGAAGATCCCGTCGTCGATGCCCTGGATCCCTCCCCAGTCGCCTCCGACGGCGACGTTCAGGACCAGGCAAAACTTCTGGTCGTAGGGCCACGAACTCGCACCGTTACCCGGATTGCGGTAGGTGAAGAGGATCTCGTCGTCGATGTAGTATTCGATCCGATCCTGATACCAGTCCATGCGATAGACATGGAAGGTGGAGGATGGAGATTCGATCACTCGATTGCTGCCCTTGTTGGTCCCGGCCATGCCGTTGTACAGCTCGCAGTGGATGTTGCTGTGGATCCGGTCGGGATCGTAACCGACGTTCTCCATGACGTCCAGCTCCCCCGATTTTGGCCATCCTCCATAGACGTTCTCGGTGGGCAGGAGCCAGACCGCAGGCCACATTCCACGGCCCGTGGGCAGCTTCGCACGCACTTCCACCCGACCGTACTTCCAATCCGACTTGCCGCGCGTGGTGATCCGACCCGAGGTGTAGCCTTGATTCCCCCAGGCCTCCTTGCGGGCCTCCAGGACCAGCACGCCGTCTTCCTGCCGGACATTCTCCATCCGCCTATCGGTGTAGAACTCCTTCTCGTGGTTGCCCCAGCCGTTTCCACCCACCTCGAAATCCCACTTGCCCGCGTCGGGCAAGCCGCTGCCTGCAAACTCGTCCTGCCACACCAGCTTCCAGGCATCGGCCGACACCGCAGGCCTGGCCAACGCCAACAAAACTGCACCGATCGCCAACACATCGCCTGTACGCATGCCGTGCTCCTTTTCCCGAGTCGATACCTGACTCCGAGAGCTTACGGGCATGGGCATGCCGACGAGGCGGCGTTCGCGCCAATTAACGTTGCATCGGCTGCAACGAGGCAACCCCGGCCTCAGCGAAGCGAGGCGGCATCTTCACCGCAGGCGCAGCGACAGGCTCCAGCCGTTCCAGGCCGCAGGCCTTGCGATCCTCTCAAGGTGGACGGGAGGCTTGCCTTCCAGGGGACGCAGCTCGACGCGTCCCTTCCAGACGTCGTACTGCACCTGCACCGTCCAGTCCGGCCCGGAGAACCGGTCCGGATAGGCCTGCGCCAGCGCGTCGGCATCCACGGCGGCGGGACGCGGCAGGCGCACCGGGCAACGGGGCAGGCGCTGGGCCGACAGGATCTCGGGAAGCAGCAGCTGCTCGGTCAGGAAGACGCGCACGTCTCCCGGCGGAGCCGACCAGGCGCCGTCCTGCAGGCATTTCCACATCCACCAATTTGACAATTCCTGTCGCAAGGACGCGAGATCGGCGTCCAGCCAGAGCCTGGCCACCCCCTGGGCCCAGAGCGCGGGGTCCGTGGCCTCCCTGACGCTGTCTCCCACCGGTCGGCCCGCGACGTAGTGCCGCACCTTCACCCAGACGTCCTCGCCGTCCTTCCAGGCCTCCAGAACCTCCATGCGCCCCAGCCCTTCGCTCACCACCTCGGAGCGCGTGAGCCCCTGCACCGCCTCGGCAGTGTGCACGAGCTTGCCGTCGGACCGCTGCGAACCGTGCACGCACAGCGTGACCATCAGCTCGGGCGCAGGCCCCTGCGCCGCCAGGCTCCCCTGCGACAGCCGCAGCGAGCGCCCTCCGGGCGCGGACCACACCGGCTGGCTGCCCGCCCCCTTGCCCACAGTGCCCTGCCACATGCGCAGGCAAGTCGGAAGGATGCGGGCGAACCCGATCCCCAGCGCCTTCCCCTGCACGCGGGAAGGCCATCCTTCGGGCTCGCAACCCATCCGTGCGCAGAGCCGGGAGAACTCCTCGCGCGCCTCGCGCCAGGCCCCCAGGTGGACGCCCGCGCTCCGTGCCGCCTGCGCGTCGGCCTGCACGGCCGCTGCCAGTAGCCCGGCATCGCCGCTGCCGCCTGACAATTCCTGTCGCATCCGCATCTGGGCGGCATCGGGCCGGGGAAGCAGCAGCGACCTCCCCGAGAGAGCCGCCGCCAACGCCAGCCCGTCCTTCCAGGCCGAGCCGTCTTCCAGCCGCACGCACAGGGCCGCCAACAACGGATCCATCGGGTACTCCAGCGCCCGCAAGCCCATGCGCGTGATGCGCAGGCCAGGCTCCAGCGACCAGGAATCCTCGGTGACCAAGCCAGCTTCCTCCAGGCTTTCCAGGCTGCGGCGCAGCGACGAGGCCAGGGGCCGGTCGAGCCAAGGAAGTCCCATCGGATCCAGTCCGGCCGCCAGGGCCGCCAGCACCCAGGAGGTAGGTTCGTCGGTGAGCACTTCCGGCGGCGAGGCCGATCGCAGCTTCTGGCCATGGTGCCACAGCCGGATCGCGCGCCCTGGCGCCGTGCGCCCGGCCCGGCCGGTGCGCTGGTCCGCCGAGGCCTGGCTGATCGACCCCAGCGACAGCACGAGCAGGCTGCCGTCCCGCTCCATCCGCCGCTCCAGTCCCGAATCGATCACCGCCACCACATCGGGGACGGTCACGGCGCTTTCGGCCACGTTGGTCGAAAGCACGACCCGAAGCGGGACGACGCGCGGCGCGAAGACCCGGTCCTGCTGGTCGGGCGACAAGCCCCCGTGCAGCGGAAGGACTTCCCACTCGTGCCGCGAGGCCAGCCAGGCAGCCGTCTCCGAGATCTCCCCCACCCCGGGCAGGAAGACCAGGACCGTCCCTTCGGCCTGTTCCAGCCGCACGACGGCGCGCTCCACGCGCTGCGCCAGTCCCTTGGCCTCCGGGGCTCGCTGGCCGTCTTCTGCGAAGTGCTCCACGTCCACCGGGAACTCGCGCCCTTGGCTCTCCAGTCGCACGAACCCCCACTCGTCCACCAGCCGCCGGGTCTCCAGCGTCGCAGACAGCAGCACCATGCGGTCCAGCCGCCCGACGGCACGGGCCTGGGCCAGCAGCAGGTCGGTCTCGGCCCGGCGCTCGTGGAACTCGTCCAGGATCACCGTGGCGAACCGTTCCAACCGTCCCTTCCCCAGCATCGAGACCGCCACGCCCGGCGTCACGAACAGGAGCTGGGTGCTCTCATCAAAGCAGGCATCGCCCCGGGTCGCGTAGCCCACGCGCCCGCCCAGCGGGACGTCCAAGAGCTGCGCGCAGCGGCGGGAAAGCGCGCGGGCAGCCACGCGGCGCGGCTCCACCACCAGCACCGCGCCGTCGGTCAGGCACCACAGGGGCACCAACGAGCTCTTGCCCGATCCCGTCGGGGACTGCACCACCACCGGGTGTCCCGCATCCCGCTCCTGACGGAATCTGTCAAACAGCTCCTCGACCGGCAGGCTCATGCGTCGGGCTGGCCGCGAATCTTCGGCTCGGTCCAGCCGTCGTAGCCCACGCGCTCCAGCGTCAGGCCGTCGGGCGGCAGCCACATGCGCGGCCCCGCGTCGCCGCAGTTGATCAACACGTCGAAGGCGTCGCGGCTCATCTTGCCGCGCGCCACGTCCACGCAGAATCCCGTCACCGAGCGCACCATGCGGTGCAGGAAGCGGTCGCCGCGCACCCAGATCAGTACGCCGTCGGGATGCGGCACGGCCCGCGCCAGGTCGATGCGGCAGAGGGTGGACTTGCCGTCCTCGCGAGGGATGCAGAAGGAGATGAAGTCGTGCTCGCCCTCGAACCAGGAGATGGCCTCGCAGAGCTTGTCCACGTCCAGGCGGTGCGGACTGAGCCAGCCCGGACCGTCGCTCAAAGGGGTCGGCTGCAGCCACACGCGGTAGCAGTACTCGCGGAAGCGCGCCGAAAAACGGGCCGAGAACGCCTCCGGGGCCGGTTCCAGGTCGCGCACCGTTACGGTCTTGGGCAGCAGGCCGTTCAGGCTGCGCAGCACCTTCCAGGGCTCGAGGTCGGCGGGCGCCTCGAAGTGCACCACCTGGCCTCGGGCATGGACGCCCGTGTCAGTGCGACCGGCCGCAGTGACGGCGATGTCGCGGCGCAGCGCGACCTTCAGGGCTGTTTCCAGTGCCTCCTGGACCGTGAGTCCCTGCGGCTGGCGCTGCCAACCCAAGAAACTTCCCCCGTGATACGCGACACGCATGCGCCAGATCTGATCGTACATGGGTCGGCAATGTGCAAAACGAAAGGGGCCCGACCGGCCGCCTTTTCCGGAATCTCGCCCCCGATTCCGGAACGATTCCTCCCGCATCCTTGGCCAGGCAGCCCTTCGGCTGTGATGCAAGTCACATCGGCATCCAAGTCGCTTGACTCCGGAGCGTTTGCGGTGTTGATTGTAGTCATGGAAGCTGGACTTCCATTTCCGGAGGTAGAAAATGAAGCGTCTGTTCCTGTGTCTGGCAATTGCGGCGACCCTCGTGTCCGCCAAGGACGAGAAGCACATCCGTCCCCGCGGCTACGAAGCCTCGTTCGTGGAAAGCTTCAGCCCCACCGAGGTGACCGTGAAGGCCACCGGCATGGGCGACCGCCCCGAGATGGCCGACGCCGACGTGGCCCGCGTGGCCCTGGACTTCGTGCTCTTCAAGTTCACCGACCGCCTGGTCTCGGTGGAATCCGAGAAGAACGGCATGGATCCGGTGCTGGACGAGCTGTACCGCGAGCCCCGCCCCTACCTGACCTGGGTCGCCGACAAGGTCACCTCCACCCGCAAGCGCGCCGACGGCCAGTACGAGGTCACCCGCATGGTGCGCGTGAACAAGGGCGCCCTCACCGAGCTCCTGGTCAAGAAGGGCATCATGGCCTCCCGCGAGGAACTGGCCGAGACCCTGGGGAACCCGGTGATCATGGTCGTCCCCGACGCCCCGAAGGGCCAGTCGCCGCTGGAGATCATGGACAAGAACCGCATCGCCCAGCAGACCTCCGGCGTGATCGAGAGCTACCTCACCGCCCGCCAGTACGAGGTGCTGATCCCCCGCGCCACCGACAACCTCAACTCCCAGGTGGACATGCTCTCCACCGTCAAGGGCGTGGAGGAGGACGTCTCCTACAAGATCGCCCTGAGTTCGGGCTGCGACATCTTCATCACCTACTCGGGACAGGTCTCGGCCACCCAGGGCGGGCGCAAGGCCTCCCTGGTCGTGAAGGCCTTCGAGTCCACCACCGGACGCGCGCTGGGAACCGAGACCGGCTATTCCCAGGTTCGGCCCAACACCTCCGACGAGGCACTTTCGGAGGAAGCCACCTCCGACGCCATCGACAAGGTGCTGCAGCGCATCACCAACTACTGGAAGGCCGACGCGCGCAAGGGCCTGCAGTACAAGGTCGTGCTCAAGATCACGGGCAAGTTTAGCGAGTCCGTGGGCGAACAGATCCGCGACGGCCTTGAAGACCTGGTCGATAAGGAATTCCCGGGCAGCAAGCAGAACATCCTGACCTCCAAGACCATGGACTACACCCTGCTGGCCCCCCGTTCGAAGTACAAGACCAGCTCGAACGTCTCCCGCGCGCTGCGCACCAAGCTCGAGATTCCCGGCGTGAAGGTCAAGGAAACGATCCGCAACCGCAAGCTGCTCCTTTTGGAAGTGACCAACGGATGATCACCCTGGCCTTGCTGGGCGGATTGGCCTTGGCGCCGGCCAACTGCGACACGGCGGTGGTGCGCCAGCTCCCTCGGGTGCAGATCCTTTCCGAAGGCCTGGACACCACGGGCCTGGGAAGCCTCCTGGCCAAGAAGTTCCAGCTGCGCGACAAGGACGTGCTGCAGGCATCCATCGAAGCACCGGCACCGGACCAGCTCCAGCAGCTGCATGGGGCCATCTTCAAGCAGAAGCTGAATCTCCAGCTGGGACGCCCCGGCGAGCCCCCCGTCCTGAGCTTCGGCAGCATGGCCCTGGGGGAATCCCGGGACGGGTCGATCCGCAAGGCCCTGGAGGCCATCCGACCGACATCCCAACAATTGGACACTCTTCGCTACACTTTGACGCCTTGCAATCGCTAAATTGAGTCCATGACCTACGCTCTGATCTTCGGTGCCGCCCTCCTTGTGCTGGTGGCGCTTTTTGTTGCCGGACTCTACATCGCACTCCAGCGCCGCTCCCAGGACCAGGAGCCGGCCACGCACATCCACAACAGCGGCGTCTATCGCCTGCGCCACAATCCCCGCGACGCCATCCGCCTGAACAAGCCCAGCGACAAGGAGATCCAGGCTCACCTGGAATCCAGGAAGATGTCCCCGGAAGAGATCGCCCGGCTGACCCAGCTCTGGAACCGGCAGGTGGAAGAGAACCTCAAGACCATTGAGGAGTGCGACTTCCAGGAGATCCGCACCTTCCACTACGAGGTGCCTGCGGAAGACACCTTGGGTCAGCAGGTCTTCGCCGACGCCTACGTGACCCGCGACCAGCTGTCGTCCCACCCGGAGCTCATCCCTCCCTTCCGGCCCGGCTGCAAGATCCTCTTGAAGCCCCGCAACGCCTGGGATGCCGGCGACTGGCGTCCCATGCTGCCCGGCCAAGACGGCCACTACCCGACCCCCGACTGGAGAGAATCCGTTGCGTGACCTCAACCGCCTCCTGATCGGCGCCCTGGCCGCTGCCAGCCTGACCCAGGCTCAACAGTCCTCCGTCATCACGCTGGTGATGCCCGTCGGTGCCCGCCAGCTGGGCATGGGCGAAGCCTCCACGGCCTTGGCCGACGACGTGTTCGCCACCTACTGGAACCCGGCCGGCTTGGCCTTCGGCCCGCTCTCCGACGAATGGGAAGTCTCGCTGCCACCCAAGGCCATCGGCGGACGGGTCACCGCCTTGAGCACGGTCAAGCGCACCAGTTTCTTCAACCGAGGCGAGGTCTGGGCCGGCACCGAAAAGGGGCTATGGCGCTTCGACGGCCGCGCTTGGAAGGACGGCATCACCGTTCCTTTGGAACAGGGCGACGCGGTCCAGACAGTCGTGCGGCGCACCATGGGAAACCTCTGGCCCCTGGACACCTCGGCCCGCGACAGTTTGATGAAAAAGGTCTGGCGCACCAACGGCATCGCCTCCTCCAGCGAAGAAAAGGATCTCATCGACCTGAAGATCCCCTATGGCTTGGCCATCCCCGGAGCCGTGGTCACCCAGACCCTGGACGAGACGGGCAAGCTCTGGGTGGGCACCGCCTCGGGGCTTCGCCGCTTTGACGGCAAGTCCTGGAAGAGCTTCGACTCCGCCGGGCTCCCCTCCAACAGCATCACCGCCTTGGCGGCCTCGGGTGCCTCCATCTGGATTGGCACCACCTCGGGCGTGGCGCGCATCAAGCAGAAGAACAGCGACTTCGAGGTGCGGCGCTTCGGCGAGAACTTCGGCCTGCGCTCCCAAAAGGTCACCGCCGTGGCGGTGGACTCCCGCGGTCGGGAGATCTGGGTGGGCACGGCAGACGGCGGACTTTCCCGTCTGGAGATCACCAAGGAAGCCAGTACCTGGAAGATGTTCGGACTGGCCGACGGCATTCTGTCGGATACCGTTCGCTCCATGAGCTACGACCCCTCGGGCGGCCTGTGGGTCGCCCATCCCAACGGACTCTCGCACTGGAACGGCAAGACCTGGGAGCGCGTGGCCTTCCAGGGCATCGAAGTGCGGGCCGTGACCGTGGACAAGAAGGGCGCGGTCTGGATCTCCAGCGATAAGGGCGCCTGGAAGTACTTCCCCTCCGAAGCCGCCAAGCAGCAGGCGGGATCGCGAACCACTGCCGACGAGTCGCAGTCGGCCCGCTGGATCCATTACCACTCCGGCAACGGGCTGGGTTCGGCCGACGCCTCGGCCATCGCGGCCCAGGGCGAGGACATCTGGTTCTCCACTCCCGGCGGCGTGGTCCGCCAGCGCAAGGCGCACGCGCAGCTGGGCTTCTTCTACGAGACGCTGCTTCCCTCGCTGCAGCTGAAGGACCTGTTCCACACCTACGCCAGCGCCACTTTTCCGATCGAGGAATGGGGAACCGTGGGCGGATTCATCAACTTCCTCTCCTTCGGCGAGAACTCCATATCCAACGAGGCCGGCGAGGAAGTCCAGAAGTTCAGCTCCTACGAGATGGTCGGTGCGGTCTCCTACGGCACCCGTTTGAGCCAGGACTGGGGACTTGGTATGAACATCAAGTTCCTCTATTCCGCCCTAGCTCCCGGCATCACCATCGGTGGCCAGAAGATGGACGGCACGGCGGCCAGCTACGCCTTCGACGTGGGGCTGCTGCGCAAGAACGCGGGCGTGAGCGGGCTCGACCTCGGCCTCTTCGTGCAGAACATCGGCCCTTCGGTGTTCTACATCGACAAATCCCAAAGCGACCCGATCCCTCTGACGGTGCGTGTCGGCTCGGCCTACAAGGTCTACCAGAGCCCCATCCACTCGCTCAAGATCGCCGCCGACATGTCGCGCGAGATGACCAGCCGCGACACGGTGGGGCAGGCGCGCGGCATCCTCTCGGGCGCCTACCACGGCCTCACCGAGCCCTGGGGCGAGAACAAGACGCCCGCAGGCACGGGAACTGGTGACGTCTTCTGGCACAATCTGGAGGAGTCCCAGTACAACCTGGGCGCCGAATACGTGTATTCGGGGCTCTTGGCCCTGCGTTCCGGACTGCTCTTCGATCCGGCCGGCCAACGCCAGGAACTGGACATCGGAATCGGCGTGTCGGTGTCGGACGTCCTCCAGTTGGACGTGGCCTACATCAAGCCCGTCAGCCTGATCGGACAGGTGAGCTCAAGCGAGTCGGTCCGCGACGGACAGACCCGTTTTTCCATGGTCTTCCTCTTCTAGTTTCCGGAGAATTCCCCTATGCGCAAGATCCTTCTCGGCGGCCTGGTGGTCGCAGGCATCACCCTGACAGGCTGCGCCCAGGTGGGCGACGCCCTCTCCTCGCTACTCAACATCTTCAAGGTCGCCTTCTCGCTGGATGAGACCCAAGGCACCAAGGGCGTGGACTACGAAATCCAATACCCGCAAGCGTTCACGAACAATGCTGCCGCCATCAAAAGCCTGCTCGGCAGGGCCGCATCGGCTCGGAGTGCAGGAAATGAAGGCTTGGCGGACAACATCATCAAGATGGGACTGTCCGGATTTGGCATTTCCTCGCTTGACGACTTCCTGGCCCAGACCAAGCTCTCGCTCAAGTTCAACGTCAAGGCCGATAACTCCGGGAACAAGCACAAGGCTGCCTTCCCGTTCGAAACAGGCCTTGGCTTGTTCGTGAGGGATTTGAACAATGCCGACCCGACGACAACCAGCACCTTGAAGCCCTTTGAAGTGCCTGCCGCCGGAACCACAGCTTTCCAGATTCCCGTCGACGTTCCGTTCACGCTCCTCAAGAAGTCCAGCATAACGGACGACGTCATCGCCGGCAATTCCATTCCCTACAAGGTCAACGGCAACTTCAAGTTCGCTCTGGTTCCCACCGCTGGCGATACCGTCGCAAAGGATTCGACAACCATGAACCTGGTCACCAGTGCGATTTCGACTCGCCCCACCACTGGTTCCAGCGCCAGCTTGTTCGATACTTTCACATCGCTGCTCAGCTACCTGAAATAGTGACTATATTTGCGCACCCCTGAAACGGTGAGAACCGCTTCGGGATCGATTTGGTAGCTCAGTCGGTAGAGCAGCGGCCTTTTAAGCCGTGGGTCGAGGGTTCAAGTCCCTCCCAAGTCATTTCTTCGGCCCGCCACGGCTGAACAACACAAGGATGATCGCCATGTTGGCCGTCGACATCGGGAATTCGCAGACCGTTCTGGGCTTTTTCGAGGACGGCAAGCTCGTCCGGAAGTGGCGCCTGACCACCATCCCCAACTCGACCTCCGACGAGATCGAATTCCGCGTGCGGGGATTGCTGGACATGCAGGGCATGGACGCCACCCAGCTGCACCAGTGCGTGGTCGCCACCGTGGTGCCGTCGCTGGACCGCCCTTGGCGCAAGGCCCTGGAGCGCCTGGCCCGGGTGGAGGCTGTGACCAGCCTCAATTCGACCAACTGCGGCATCGACCTGGACTACAGCAACCCGGCCCAGATCGGCCCGGACCGCCTGGCCAACGCCTTGGCGGTGGAGCGCCTGGGCCTGAAGGACGCCATCGTCATCGACCTTGGCACCGCCACCACCTTCGACGTGGTGCGCAACGGACAGTTCCTGGGCGGCGTGATCGCCCCGGGCATCGAGACCGGCATGCTGACCCTCACCGGGCGCACGGCGCGGCTGCCGCAGGTGGCCATCGAGGTGCCCGAACTCGCCACCGGGCGCACCACCGAGGCGGCCATCAACTCCGGCCTGCTGCTGGGGCACGTGGGCATGATGGAATACCTGGTCCAACGCATCCGCACCGAGGAGAGGATGCCGGAGGCCCGCGTGATCGCCACCGGCGGCTGGAGCCTAGTGCTGGGCGGCCTGACCGACATCGTCCAGGCCTACCATCCCGACCTGACCCTCGAGGGGCTGGACTGGTTCGCCTCCACCCGCATCCGCGCCTAGCGCACCGCCGCCGCGCAATCCGCAAGCCGGAGCGCCGCCGGGAATTCCTATCCTTTCGGGACTGATGGCCGACTCCGATCTCCTTTCCGTCCGCGGGCTCTCGATCTCGTTCCGAGGCGCCCAGCGCTGGCTTCCCGCCGTGGACGGCCTCGACCTGGACCTGGACCGTGGCCAGACCCTGGGGCTGGTGGGCGAATCGGGCTGCGGCAAGTCCGTGACCGCTCTTTCCCTGCTGGGCCTGCTGCCCCGCAAGAGCGCCCAGGTGACCGGTTCCATCCGCCTGGGCGGACAGGAACTGTCGCAGCTGGACGACGACGGCTGGCGGGGCGTGCGCGGCCGGCGCATCAGCATGATCTTCCAGGATCCGATGACGGCCCTGAACCCGCTGATGACGGTAGGGGCCCAGATCGAGGAAGTGCTGCGGCTCCACCTGGGGCTGTCGGGCAAGGCCGCCCGCGACGAGGCAGCCTCTTGGCTTGCCAAGGTCGGGATCCCCGACCCGGCCGACCGCCTGCGCAACCACCCCCACGAGATGTCGGGCGGCATGCGCCAGCGCGTCCTGATCGCCATGGCCCTGTGCTCCCGCCCCGAGATCCTGCTGGCCGACGAGCCCACCACCGCCCTGGACGTCACCATCCAGGCCCAGATCCTGGAGCTGCTGGCCGGGCTGCAGCAGGAGCTGGGCATGGCCATGGTCTTCATCACCCACGACCTGGGCGTGGTGGAGCGCGTCGCCGACCGCATCCACGTGATGTACGCCGGCAAGGCCGTCGAGGCGGGTCCTTCCCGACAGATCCTGTCAAATCCATCGCACCCGTACACGCGCGGCCTGCTGGGCGCGGTGCCGGGCTTCCGCCCCCGCACCGGACGGCTGGTCGCCATCCCCGGGCGCGTACCGCCTGCCGGGGAATGGCCCCAGGGCTGCCGCTTCGCTCCCCGCTGCGAACACGCCCAGGCCGAATGCACCACGCGCCTGCCTGCGCTCGAGGACGTCCTCGACGGGACCCGCTGCGCCTGCCTGCGACGCCGGGAACTGCCCGTCTGGACGGGAGACGCCGCATGAGCCTGCTCAAGGTCACCGGACTGGAAGTGCGCTTCCCCGTGCGGGAAGGGATCCTGTCCCGTCGGCATCGCGAGGTGCGCGCCGTGGACGGGGTGGACCTCGAACTGGAACCCGGCCGGACGCTGGGGCTGGTGGGCGAATCGGGATGCGGCAAGACCACCACCGGGCGTGCGCTGCTGCGCCTGGTCGAGCCGCAGGCCGGCGAGGTCCTGGTGGACGGCACCGACGTGCGCAAGCTGGCTCCGACCGAACTGCGCCGCTTCCGCCGTCACATGCAGATCATCTTCCAGGACCCCTACTCCTCGCTGGACCCGCGCCGCACCGTGGGGCAGTCGGTGGCGGAAGGGCTGGAGATCCACGGCCTCTGTCCGAAGTCCGAGCGCTCCGAGCGGGTGGCCCAGCTCTTCGACCGCGTGGGGCTCTCGCAGGCCCAGATCCATCGCCATCCCCACGAGTTCTCGGGTGGCCAGCGCCAGCGCGTGGGCATCGCACGCGCCCTGGCCGTGGAACCCAAGCTCCTGATCCTGGACGAGCCGGTATCAGCGCTGGACGTGTCGGTGCAGGCCCAGGTGATCAACCTGCTGGAGGACCTGCAGGCCGAGAAGGGCCTGGGGTACCTGTTCGTGGCCCACGACATGGGCGTGGTCCGGCACGTGTCGCAGACCATCGCCGTCATGTACCTCGGGCGCATCGTGGAAAAGGGCCCGACCGAGGAGATCTGCCTCTATCCGCAGCACCCCTACACCAAGCTATTGATCGCCTCCGTGCCGCGCCTGGGAGACGGCAAGGGCATCGTCGCCCCGGCTCGCGGCGAGCTCCCCTCTCCACTGGATCCGCCCTCCGGCTGCGCCTTCCACCCCCGCTGCCCGATGGCCGTGCCCGCCTGTCGGCAAGTCCGCCCCGAGCTGGTCGGCATCGCTCCCGGGCACCTGGTGGCCTGCCCGGTCGTGTCGGGGCAAGCCTAGGTTCCTTTCGGGCTAGGCACCCAGCAGCTGTCTCAGAGCCCCCAAGGCCTCGGCGATCTTCCAGGCGGAACGGTCCCTGGGCCCCACCGGATTGGAGACGCCCCGGGCCTGCGACAGCCCGATCCCAAAGCGTCGGCAGACCAGGGCCCACGCCGCGCCCTCCATGCTTTCCAGGTCGCAGCCGCAGCGTCCGCGCAGCCGCGCAGCCCCTTCGACCGATCCGGTCACGGCGCTCACCGTCACGGCGGGAACGCCGGCCGCGCCATCGGGAAGCACCAGCGGAAAGCGGTTCCCGGCGGGCAAGCCGGGCAGCGAGAGCTCCGGGAAATCGATCCACGTCTCGCCGTCCCAAGCTCCCAGGTCGCCGAAGCACTCCTGCGAGACCCATGCGGCCGTCCCCACGGCCAGGCCGCTGCCGGGAAAGGCGCCCGCGATCCCGATGCCCAGGACCTTCGCGGGCAGGCGGCGCCCCAGCGCCCAGGCCAGTCCCGCGCCGGCCAGGGCCGGACCGGGTCCGCATTCGACAAATTCTGTCGTCCCGGCGTTCCAGAGCGCGAACGGCGCGTCCGCCACCGCAACCGCGTCGGCAAAGCCCGGATGGCAGGCCAGCTCCATGCGCGTGGCCGCCACGACCAACAGGCTGTGGGTTGTGGATGGGTTCGTCATGGCTCCAAGGTAGTTGCGCCGCCCGTTCCCCCGGAGGTGCTCAGCGCACCGCGAAGCGGCGCAGGTGGTGCGCGATCCAGAGCGAACGTAAGGTCGGCACGTCCTCGCGCAGGCGGGCGAAGCGGCGGTCGAGCGAGTCGGCCAACAGCGAAGCCGGCACGTCCTCCAGGTCCACCTCGTCCTCGAACTGCACGGCCTCCTTACGGAAGCGGGGCCCCAGCCGCAGCGCCGTCGCCAGCAGGCGAGCATGCCCCAGCGCTCCAAAACGGCGGTAGGCGCGGATGGCATCGGGGACCATGCGGCGCTGCAATCCCCCCATCAGCTGCGCCACGCCCCCGTCCTCCAGGACGTCCTCCACGGTGCGGGTGGCATAGAGGTCCAGGTAGCCCGCAGGCAGCCGCAGCACGATCGCACGGTCGTGTTCGAAGATGCTGTCCTCCAGGTAGATGCGCTCGAACAGCCAGTCGTACAGGTATTCCTCCCGCGACGAATCGGGCAGCTCCTTGAGGTGCTCCAGGCTGGGCAGGGCAACAGAGGCCGGCTTGAGGCCTCCCGGGGCGGGCTCCGGCTCCCGGCAAGCCGCCAGCGCCAGGACAGAAACCGTCAAAATCAACAGGCGCCTCATGCCGACTCCTCGGCGGCCATCAGGAGACTAGGCTCCGGTTCCACGGCATTTTCCCGACGCACCAGCTCCGCAATGGACGCCGCCACCGCCGGACCCACGATCTGAGCCAACTCAGCCTCCTTCGCTTCCCGTACCTTCGCGGCGCTGCCGAAGTGCCGCAGCAGCAGCTGTTTCTTCTGCGCCCCCACCCCCTTGATCCCGTCCAGCCAGGAGCTGGTGATGGTGACGGTGCGCTGCTCGCGCTGGAAGGTGATGGCGAAGCGGTGCGCCTCGTCGCGCAGGCGCTGCAGGAGCTGCAGGGCGGAAGAGGCACGCGGGAGGATGCGCGGCTCGGACTCGCCGGGCAGGAACACCTCCTCGATGCGCTTGGCCAGGCCCAGCACCTTCTGGTCGGGAAAGCCTTCGGCCTCCATGGCCTCCACCGCCATGCCCAGCTGCCCCTTGCCGCCGTCGATCAGCACCAGGTCGGGCGGCGTCAGGCCGTCCTCCCGGATGCGGCGGAAGCGTCGCCCCAGGATCTCGCGCATGGAGGCGAAGTCGTCGATCCCCTCCACCGTCTTGACGTGGAAGCGGCGGTACTCGCCCTTGGCGGGCTTGCCGTCGATGCACACCACCATCGAGGCCACCGTGCCGGTGCCCGAGAGGTGCGAGATGTCGAAGCCTTCGATGCGACGCGGCGGCTCCGGCAGCCCCAGCGCCTCCTGCAGTTCCTTGACGGAATTCGTCACGCGATCGCGCGCCTCCAGGTGGGCCAGGTGCTCCACCAGCAGCATGCGGGCGTTGGCGTGCGCCAGCTCCGCCAGCCGGAAGCGCTTGCCCTGGCGAGCCAGCAGGATCTCCACCTTGCGCCCCAGCATCTGCGTGAAGTGCTCCTCCAAGAGCGGCGTGGAGTCGGGCAGGCACGACACCAGGATCTCGGGAGGCGGCAGCTTGTCGAGGTAGCGCCCCACCACGGCCCCGGCCATCACCTCGGCATCGTCCTCGGACAGGGGGCACGACAGCGTCTCGTGGTGCCGTCCCTGCACGCACCCGCCCCGGATCTCCATCCAGGTGACCACGCCCCAGCGACCTTCGCGGGAAAGCGCCACCACGTCCACGTCCACGGCCTCCGCCAGGTCCACTCGCTGCCGTTCCCGCAGCGTCCCCAGCGACTTGATCTGGTCGCGCCGGTGCGCCGCCGTCTCGAAGTCCAGCCGCTCCACGCAGGCCTGCATGTCGGCGGTCAGTTCCTGCCGCAGCACGTCCTCCTTGCCCTCCAGCGCCAGTTCCACCTGCCGCATCATGGCCCGATAGCTCTCGCGGGTCTGCAACCCGATGCAAGGGGCGTCGCAACGCCCGATGTGGTGGTCCAGGCAGGCCCGGTCCACCTTGGCCCCGGGGAGCTTGAGGTCGCAGGAGCGCACCCGGAAGATCTCCCGCACCGTGGCCAGCGCCTGCCGCAGCGAACCCGAGTCGGTGAACGGCCCAAAGTGGTGGTGCCGCGACTTGTCCTCGACCTTGCGCACCACCCGTACGCGCGGGAAGTCCTCGCCCCAGGTGACCTGGATGTAAGGGAAGTGCTTGTCGTCCTTGGCCAGCACGTTGTAGCGGGGCCGGTGCTTGCGGATCAGGTTGGCTTCCAAGATCAGAGCTTCCAGCTCGGAGCCCGTCAGGATCCAGTCGATGTCGGTCACGTGCTTGGGCAGGATCATGGCCGCCCGGTGCTCCTTGGCACCGCCCATGAAGTAGCTGCGCACGCGGTTCCTGAGGTTCACCGCCTTGCCGATGTAGATGATCACGTCCTGCGCGTCCTTCATCAGGTACACGCCCGGCGAGTTGGGCAGGATCTCCAGCCGGTCCGTCAGCCGCTCCCGCGCGGCCTTGCGCGTGCGCTGGCTGGCTGTCTCCCGTTTGGGCTTCCCCTCGCTCACAGCGCGGCGCGGATGCGGGCCGAGAGCGAGGCGTAGTCGCTGCCGAAGGCATCCTTGAAGGCGACGGAATCGGAGGTCCCCGACTTGAGCTCCTCGAGGTACTTGCGCATGGCGCCGCCGCCGTGCAGCAGCCACAGCTCGCTGGCCAGGCGCAGGCTGTAGCGGTAGGCGATGCGGGCCCGCTCCTCGTCCAGGTCGGTGAAGGTCTGGCGGCGCGGCAGCGAGTCCAACCATTCCATGTGGGAGGCGTTGGGCAGGCTCTCCATGGTCTCGCCCTGCATGCGCTGGGCCATGCCCTCGTTGTACCACAGGGGCACCCGCCCGCCCGAGGCCTCGGCGAAGAAGGCGTGGGTCAGCTCGTGGCGCAGGATCGGCTGCAGCCCGTTGTCGATGCGGTCCTGCGGCACCCGCACCTGGCCGTCGAAGACCGCGCTGGCCCAGGCCGGCAGCCCCGGTCGACCGGTGGTCCCGGCGGCCGTGACCAGGATCCCGATCGGGTTGGCGGGCTGGAATCCCAGCTCGCCCCGCAGGTAGGTCCAGGCTTGCTCCGACTCCTCCAGCACCTTATTCTCAGATCCGGACGGGCACCCCGAGGGGCAGCTCACCTTCAGGCGCTCGCTGCTGGCCTGGGTCGGCACCGAACCCGATTCGACCATCTGGCGCATCACGTCAAGGCCCGAGGCCTGGGGGTCCACGGCCGCGAGCTTCTCCACCCATTCCCGGGCCTTGGCCTGGTCCCCGCGCTGCACCAGCAGCTGCACCAGGGTGGAATAGCCTTGGATCTGGCGGGGATGCTTGGCCAACAGCTGCGAAAGCACCTCCTCAGCGGCTCCTGCATGCCCCAGGCGCGCTTCGGCGTAGCCTTGCAGCAGCAGGCCATCGGAATCGTCCGGCCAGCCGCTCAGGAGCGCGTGGGCCAATTCCAGGGCACGACTTGCCTCGGGGCCACCCGCCAAGGCAAAGCCGCCTTCCAGCAGGATGCGGCGGCGGATCGGCCGCAGTCCGTCGGGAAAGGGCGCCATCGTCTCGGCCTTCTGCAGCAGTGCAAGCGCGCTGTCGGCCTGGCCTCCGGCCGAGAAGGACTCGGCCGCAGCCTGCGAAAAGAGCACTTCCGAGGGGTAGCGGGCGGCGGCGTCCGAAAAAATCCTCGCGGCCTCTCCGTAGGCTCCGGAGCGGAAGAGATCGCACCCCTTGTCCCACTCCTCCGGCATGGCGTGATCTGCCTTAGGCAGCGTCCAGACAAGGGGTTGCGAGTCGGCACCGTGGTGTCGGAGACGCTTGGATGCCTGCACGAGAAGCGCTCCCAGCAGCAGCAAACCAGCAACCATCACGAAGGCCAAATATCGGACGATTCGATGCATCGGTTGCATTATGCATTTTCTATTGGTATTTTCGCACCTCACATTTCACAGAATCATTCCTGAAGGAGTAGAGGACACATGACCGGAGTCGTCATTCGTAGCAACGAGTCTTTCGAGAAGGCCCTGCGCCGCTTCACCAAGACTTGCGAGAAGACCGGCATCATCAGCGATGTCAAGAAGAACCAGTACTACGAGAAGCCCTCCGAGGCCCGCAAGCGTCGCGACAACGTCGCCCGTCGCAAGGCCGTGAAGGAAAATCAGTTCATCAATCCCGCCCGCTGATGTCCCTCTTCCCGAAGCTCTCGGAAGACATCAAGGACGCCATGCGCGCCAAGGACTCGGACAAGCTCCTGGCCTTGCGCACGCTCAGCTCCGATGTCAAGAAGGTGATGATCGATGCCGGTCGTCGGGAGCCCACGGACGAGGACTTCCTCACGGCCGCTACCAAGGCCGTGAAGCAGCGCGAGGACGCAGCCGAGCAGTTCCGCAACGCGGGACGCGACGAGATGGCTGCAACAGAGATACAGCAGGCGGAGTGGATCCGCGCCTACCTTCCCGCCCAGATGGAAAAGGCCGAGATCGAAGCCGTGGTCGCCCAGACCATCGCCGAGGTCGGAGCCGCCTCCAAGAAGGACATGGGCAAGGTCATGGCCGCCCTCATGCCCAAGGTCAAGGGACGCGCCGACGGCAAGCTGGTCAACCAGGCCGTCCAGGCATTGCTGCCCGCCTAGACCTGATTCTGTCGGAAACGTGAAAGGGAGCCTGACTTCGGTCCAGGCTCCTTTTGTCGTTTACAGGGAATGCACAGGAGCCGTCTCCTGCCCTACTCGCCCTTCGGGCTCCCCAAGCCAGGCCGGGCCTGTCTTGGCCCCGCATCCCCGCTTCGGCCGCAACGCGGCTTGCGCGGCGGGGTGACGGTCAGGGCTATCGGAACTCAGAGGCTCAAACGGGTCCCGAATGAACTGCCGCGACGCAGACGCCCTAACAGGTCCCAGTCCAGCAGGCCGTGCTTATCCGGCGCCTTGCGGCGGTTCACAATTCCCACCACTGGATGGTTCCAAGCGTTCATGCCACCGGTCATGCGGTACACCTTGGCCGAGTAGCCCGAATCCCGCAAGCTTTCCAGGAACGCAGCAGCCTTGGCCGCCCGAGCCCCCGATTGGCACACCAGGACCACGCTCCCGCCGCGGGGCAGCTCCTTCCAGCGCTGGAGCAGCTCCCCCGAGTTCCAGGAGTAGAGCACCGCCTGTCCGATGTGGCCGGTCTGCCATTCCGAGACTTCCCGCACGTCCACTACCAGCGGGGCATTGGGCCAGGCCAGCCAACTCCATAGCGAGTCGGCGGTGACATCCTCCGCAGCCTGGGCGGTGGCGCCCAACAGGAGAATCAGGATCAGCCAAAAGCGGTTCATGCCAGGTATGATAATCGGAGCTAGGCCTTTCAGGCTGGCCATTTTCAGCCAAGCGCTGCGACATTACACAATTGTGATGAACGGCACACAACGGTGACGAGTCCGGAAACTCGGCCAAAGGAAAAACTTGACCTCGAAAATCCTTGCATCGTAGTATGATTGAGAGACTGGGATTTCTGATTCCAAGCACTGTTCCTGCATTCCCATCCAAAGGAGTTTCCATGAAGCATCTGAAAGCATCTGCGCTCGTCGTCGGTTCCCTGCTTGCCTTGTCGGCTTGTAGCGAGGAAAAGGTCGACCCGAACAAGCCCCAATCCACGGAAATGACCATGGCACTGGTGCGCGGCGATGCCGCCAAGGTGAAGGCGCTCCTGGACGCTGGCGAGCCGGTGGAAGCCAAGCAGGAAGACCGCACCCCGCTGTGCATCGCCTCCATGAACGGCCACGCCAGCATCATCCAGCTCCTGGTTGCCCGCGGCGCCCAGATCAACTACAAGGACTCCAAGGGCCAGACCCCCCTGATGTACGCTGCCAGCAACGGCAAGCTGGATGCCGTGAAGGCCCTGCTCGAGCAGAAGGCCGACATCGAGGCCACCACCCAGCTGGGCGAGACCGCCCTGATGGGTGCAGTGGGCCACGGCTACGTGGACGTCTCCAAGTTCCTGGTGGAAAAGGGCGCCAACATCAACGCCAAGATGAACAACGGCCGCAACGTCTACGTGATGGGCTGGGAGCGCTACAACAGCGCCTTGCCCAAGAAGGAGGACACCGCCCTGTTCGTCTGGCTCAAGGGCAAGGCCGACGCCGCCACCGCCAAGCAGATGGACAGCGCCTCCAAGGCTGCCAATGCCCTGGTCAAGCAGGTCGAGGCCAAGACCGGCGGTTCCAAGAAGAAGTGATCCTCGGCCCAGGAACGGATTCCAAGGCATCCCCGAGCGGGGATGCCTTTTTTATTCCCTCCTGTGCGCAGTTACTGGTGCATACGCCCGCATGGCATGGTAGGATGGGCGGCATGAGCATATTGATCGTCGAAGACAACGTGATCAGTGCACGGATGCTGGAAGGCATCCTGAAGCACCACCAGATGCCCACCTACACCGCCAGGAACGGTCTGCAGGCCCTGCAGGTCCTGCAGGAGCACAACGACGTGCGCCTGATCCTGCTGGACCTGATGATGCCCGAGATGGACGGATTCCAGTTCTTGGACGAACGCAATGGCAGCCCCCAGATCAAGTCCATTCCCGTCATCGTGATGACCGCCCTGGCCGACAACGAGACGGTGCGGCGAGTGATCCTGAAGGGATGCAAGCACTACGTGGTCAAGCCCATCCGGGAAGACCAGCTCATCCCCAAGATCAAGGAAATGATGCCCACAGCCCCGTCCATGGATAACCAGATCCTGCGCGGCCGCTTCGAGGTGATGGAGGAGATGGGCCTGGACGAAAGCGGATACGACGACCTCTTCGGTGCCTTTCACGAGCAGACCCGCACCCTGGTCGCCACCATGGAAAGCGTCGGCGAAGACGACTTTCCCAGGCAGGCATTGCTTTCCTTCTCTGAAGACGCCCTGCCGGTCTGCGGCCAGAACACCTCCAAACGTCTGCTGTCCCTTTCGGAAAGCGTCGCCGTAACTGATACCCGCAACTACTTGTCCCACCTCCTGCACGCGTTGGACGGCGCCCACGAGCGGCGGCAGCGTATCCGGGCCCGCATGAGCGGACAGGAATGAGCCCATGGGTCTCCGATCAAGGACCTTCTGGCTCGGCGGCAGTCTGCTCTCGGTGCTGCTGGGGACCGCCTATCTGGTCCTGAGCCTGTCGCTGAACGGCAGCTTCCGTTCCCTGGAAGAACAGTCCGCCCTGCGGGACGCCCATCTGGCGATGCGGGCACTCGAGCGCGAAGCGGAGGAGCTGGAAGCCAAGAGCGTCGACTGGTCGGAATGGGACGAGGCCTACCGGCACCTCAAGGATCGGGACAGCGCCTTCATCCGTTCAAACCTCGCCATCCCCGTGCTCAGCAACATGCGCCTGCGCAGCATCGTTTTCCTGGACACCGCCGGACAGCTGGTCTCCGGCCTGGCCCAGGAGGATCGCGCCAACGCCCCCATCCCCCCGGCCCTACTGACCTGGGGTCACAGCATGGAGGTGCGGCACGCCCTCAAGTCGGGCCGGACACTGCAAGGCTGGATGGACGACCGGCAAGGCCCCACCCTGGTGGTGGCAAAGCCCGTGCGCCTCACCTCAGGCCAGGGCGAGTACCGGGGCTGCGTGCTGTTCGCGAGGAACTTCAACCCGCGCGAGCTTTCCCGGCTGGGCCGCATCTTTCCCTTCACGATCGCGCTGGCGGTTGCCCGCCCCGACGCCGTTCCCGGGGACACGGCATGGAATGCCGTTCGCTCCTCGGACTCCCTGCGCGTGCGCCGCACGCTTGCGACCCTGGACGCCAAGATCCTGGTGGTGGAGATCACCAGCCCGCCATCCTTCCAGCGCCAGAAGCGCCTGCTGCTGTGGGGACTGGCCGCCATATTCCTGCTGGGCGTCGTCGCCTTTGCGCTGGGGGGCATCTACCTGGTCGAGCACCTGGTCCTGCAACGGTTGCTGCACCTAGAGCACGACGTCGCGGGCATCGCAGCAGGATCCTCGCTGCGGATCCTGATCCCCGGGAACGACGAGATCTCCCGGCTGGGACGAAACATCGACGCGATGGTCGAATCGCTGCGCCGGATGAGCAGCGAGATCTGCCGCACCCGCGATGCGGCCGAACGAGCCGAACAGGCCAAGACCCGCTTGGTCGCTTCGGTCAGCCACGAGATGCGCACGCCCCTGAACGGGATCCTGGGCCTGACCGATCTCCTGCGCAAGTCGCCGGCCATCGCCGACGAGGACCTGGAAGGGGTCGAGATGATCAACGAGGCGGGCAGCCAGCTCCTGCTCACCGTGAACACCCTGCTCGACCATTCCCGGCTGGAAACCGGCGAGCTTTCGCTCGATCCGGTGGCCTTCCCGCTGGAGAAGATGGTCCAGGGTGCGCTCGCCGAGGTGCTACCGACCGCGCGGCGCAAGCAGCTGGATGTGCTGGTGGAGATCGACACCGACCTACGGCACCTGCGCTGCGGCGATCCGGAGCGGACCGGGCAGGTCCTGCGCAATCTGCTGGACAATGCCGTTAAATTCACTGCCCGTGGGGAAGTCCGGCTGCGGGTCTTCTCCGGCCTGCGCGAAGGCGAACTGTGCTTCGAGGTTCAGGACACCGGCATCGGTATCGCCCCGGAGCGACAGGCCGCGATCTTCTCCCCCTTCGAGCAGGCGCAGGAAAGCACCTTCCTGGCCTTTGGCGGGACCGGCCTGGGCCTGTCCATCTGCCGCATGCTCGCGCAGCTCATGCAAGGAGAGATCCAGGTCAGGAGCCAACTGGAGCGGGGAAGTTCCTTCCTGTTCACGGCGCATCTTCCATCGGCCCCCACAGCCCGGCCGCTGGTGGAGCCCGACCTGTGGAAGGGCCTGGAAGGTGGGCAGCTCCGCCTGCACGGTTTGCCGTCGAGCTCGCTCCAGATCCTGGCTCCGATCCTGGCCAGGGTGGGGATCGTCGTCGAGGTCGTCGACCAGATCGACCCGCAAGATCCGCGTCCCGTCCTCAGTACCCAACCGCGCCCCGAAGCCCTCTTCGCCAAGCATCTTCAGCTGCGCCCTTCCGAGCACAACCATGCCGAGGAACATGCGCACACGCTGTTCGAGCCGTTCCTGCCCAGCCAGGTGCTAGCGGCCTGCTGCGAGCTCTTCCACCGTCCTCGCGACGTGGGCATCCGGATCCCCAATGCGGTCCTGCGGACCCTGGTGGCAGGCATCCTGCGCCGGGCCGGACATCGGCCCGTCACCTTGGAAACCCTCGAGAACGGCCAGGAGCTGCCCGAGACGCTCCTGATCGACCTGCACCCTTCCCAGATCGACGAGCTCCGCCGACTCGAGGAAGCCGTCCGTCGGCATCCTCGGCACACCTGGGTGGTCCTGATACCGGGAGAGGACGGTCCGCCGCCGCATGTCCCGAGCGTGGCGGCGTGGATCCGCAAGCCGGTGGAGCCGAGTGCACTGATCCGGGCCATTGATGGCTGGGAGCGTGCTGCGGCGACGGAGTGATCGCCTTTGGCGATCTGCCCTTGCAGGAAGCCTCTGAAGAGGAGATAATCGCCACGTGGAAGACCCTTCGAAGCAGGAGACTCAAGGTCATCGCAAGCCGTCCTTGATGGAATGGGTCCAGCGCCTTTCGGTGCAGGACATGCCGGTCTTCGCCCATTCGGCTCGCATGCTCCAGGAGCTGACAGAAAAGTCCGATGCCGGCATGGCCGAGATGGCCGAGATCGTCCAACGCGACCCGGTCCTGGCGGCAAAGCTGATGCGGGTGGCCAACAGCGCATACTACAACCAGAGCGGCTTGCCGGTCGGATCCATCCAACGGGCCATCCTGGTGCTGGGAATGGACGTGGTCAGGCAGCTGTACCTGACCGTGAGCCTGATGGACTCCCTGGTCACGACCGGACCGTTGCGGGAACGCGTGGACCAGGAGCTGGCGCGCGCCCTCCATGCCGCCTTCCAGGCCAAGGCCATCGCCCAGTTGAGCCAGGACCCGGCTCCGGAGGAGATCTTCGTCGCCACTCTGCTGGTGAGCATCGGGAACTTGGCCTTCTGGTGCTTCGGCGGCAAGCTGGCCATCGAACTGGACATGCACCTGCGCAAGGGCGTCAGCGACCTGGGCCAGATCCAGAAGGAGGTCGTCGGTTTCCGGCTGTTCCTGCTCTCCTCGGCCCTGGCCGACGCCTGGAAGCTTCCGCAGCTGCTGCAACAGTCCCTGCACAACATGAATTCCTCCGAGGACCGCATCCGGCACATCCACTTCGGCTGGCAGTTCGCCCAGGCAAGCGATCAGGGCTGGTTCACGCGCCAGGTCCGCACGCTGGGCGTGCGGTTCAGCGTCGAGCACGACATGAGCCTGCGCGAAGCCGGAGCCTTCCTGGCCCGGAACACCGCCGCCGCCGCCGCCATGACCCGCGAAATGGGCGCCGCCTCGACCTCCCAGCGCATCCCGTTGGCTCCGACCGCCCCATCCGACGGGGAAGAAGACAACCTGTCAGTCTTCGACCTGCCACCTCCGGTCGGGCGCTTTCCTGTAGAAAATGCCCAGAATCGCCTGGATTGTCTCAAGCACCTGGCCAGCGTCCCTTTCGGAACCGATTTCGGCGTGCTCCAGGCTCTGGAAACGCTGGCCGAGAGCGTCCGAAACGGCTGCGGGATGGACCGCGTCCTGGTCGCCATGCTCGACGGCGACGGCATCATGCGCAGCAAGGCCGCCTTGGGCGAGATGATCCACGCCCTAGAGCGGGAATTCCATTGGGATCCCCAATCGCGTGCTCCCAACGCCTTCAACCGCCTGATGGAGGAGGGCGGCTTCCTGCACATCAGGACCGACCTTCCCAACTGGAAACCGCCCATCCTCCCGTCGAACCTGGGAGCCCTCCTGCAGGGAATCTCCTTCGTGGCGCTGCCGCTGGTCGTGTTGGGACGCAGCATCGGGCTCTGGTACGCCGACCGGACACCCTCCGGTCGGGTCCTGGACGAGGAATGTGCCAAGACCTGCCATACGTTCCTCACCCAAGGAGCGGCTCTCCTGGAAGCTCGCATCCGGCAAACATCCGGGCATAGAGCCCAGTAAAGGTCCCGGCATCGTTTTTTAGGCGCGCAGCAAGCAAAACTCTGGCGAAAACTGGTCTTCGGGTCCATCTTGGGACTCAAGATGTCCAAACGCCTCTCCCTCTTGCTCGCCCTCCCAGGATTGACCCTGGCCGGCCTCCAGATCAACCAGATCGGCTACGATGCCCTAGGCTCCAAATTGGCCGTGCTGCGCTCCGAGTCCGGCAGCTACACCGCCAGCAGCTTCGTGTTGAAGGATTCCACCGGCAAGGTCGTCCTAAACGGAACCCCCAAGTCCGAGGGGACTGTCCCCGGATGGGGTAACGCCAGGCATTGGACCTTGGATTTCAGTCGTCTCAGGACTTCCGGTCGCTACCTGCTCACGGTGCTGCCGGACGATGTCTCCGACACGGTTCGGATCGGGAACGACCTGCTCTACCGCTCCACGGCCGTTCCGATGGTGGACTACTTCCGCGCCATGCGCAACACCGACGAGAACCACCGGTCGGTGCCGGTGTTCGGGCAGCCCTCCAGGAAACGCAACGTCTACGGCGGCTGGATGGACGCCTCGGGCGACCAGGGCAAGTACCTGTCCCACCAGTCCGTCGCGAACTTCATGAACCCCCAGCAGATCCCACTAGTGGACTGGGTCCTGCTCAAGTCCTTCGAGCTGGATTCCATCGGGCTTGCTGGCCAGCGCACCGCCTTCCGGTCCGAAGCCGCCTGGGGCGCGGACTTCCTGCTGCGGATGCTCGATCGCGATTCCAGCTTCTTCTACATGAACGTATTCAACGTGTGGGGCAAGGAAGGCGAGCCGTGGGAACTGTGTTCCTGGTACTCCTCCAAGGGAACCAAGTCCTCCGACTACCAGTCCGCCTGGCGCGAGGGCGGTGGCATGGCAATCGCGGCGCTGGCCCGGGCCGGCCGCATGCAGGTCGAGGGAGACAGCGCCCCCGCCCAGTACGTGGCCGGGGCCGAACGGGCCTGGAAGACGCTCGTACTGAACGGCGACAAGTGGGCCGACGACCACAAGCAGAACCTCATCGACGACTACTGCGCCCTGCTGGCCGCCGTCGAACTCCACCGTGCCACCTCCAAGCCCACCTACCTGGCAGCGGCCAAGGAACGGGCGGCACGCATCCTCAAGCGGCAGCAGCCCGACGGCTGGTTCGCGGCCGACGACAGCACCCGCCCCTTTTACAGCGCCGTGGACGAAGGACTGCCCGTGGTGGCTCTGTTGGAATTCCTGGACATTGCCCCGGAATCCTTCAGCGAAGTCGCCCCCGCCATCCGCAGGAATCTCGACTGGTACCGAAGCCTCTCCTACGAGGTGGCCAACCCCTACCGCTACGCCCGTCTGTACCGCCCAACGATCGCCGCCGTCTCCCCCTCCGGAGCCGTCAACTACGCTGCAGGCAAGCCCAGCTTCGCCTCGGCGAGCGAAGGCAGCTACCTGCCGAAGAACGCCGTGGACGGACAGATCACCTCCCGCTGGGGCAGCAGCCCTCTGGGTGACTCCACCGCTTGGCTGCGCGTGGATCTGGGCGACACCATCCAGCTCGATTCCGTCCAGATCGACTGGGAAACCGCATACGCCAAGACCTTCCGGCTGGTCACCAGCCTGGACAGCGCAGGCCACGGCGACTCCCTCACGCTCCAACCCTCCGGTTCGGGCTGGCAGAGCATTCCCCTGACCGGCAAGAAGGTGCGATGGATCCGCATCCAGGCGGTGCAATTGCTCCAGAAGTACTATGGCATGTCCCTGTACGAACTGCAGGCCTACGGACGCCCCGTGGTTTCGAGCGTCCCGACCTCCCCCGGCAAGAGCGCCTTCTTCATGCCGCACGCCAACGAGACCGGCTACTGGTGGCAAGGCGAGAACGCCCGCCTGGGTTCCATGAGCGCGGCCTTTTACCTGGCCGGTCGGAAACTGATCCACCAATGGGACCCGTCTACCGACTCCCTAGGCCAGCTGGCCCAAGGACAGTTGGACTGGGTGGCCGGCCGGAATCCGGCCGGAGTCAGCTTCATTTCAGGCTTCGGGCGCACCAATTCCCCGGACTACATGTCGCACCCCAACGTCCCGGGGGGCATCTGCAACGGCATCACCTCCGACACCGCCTCGGAACAGCTGCCCGTCTTCAATCCGCCGGTGCCCAACGGCTGGGAGAACTGGCGCTGGGTGGAGCAGTGGATCCCCCACAGCGCCTGGTGGCTGATGGGTGTCTCGGCCGGCCGCTGGGCCCAGAACACGGTCCCTCTGGACACGGCAGCGATCGCCATCCACCCCCGCTCCGTGGTCGGTCCGAAGGCGCACTTGATGGCCAGGAACGGCTCCTGGATCCTGGAAAGCAACGGCTCCGTCCGGAGCGTGCGGGCCCTGGATGCAACGGGAAGCACGCGCTGGATCCGCGTTCCCGAGGCGGATCCGGAGCACATGGTCCTTCCCGCCGGCAAGGGCATGCTCTTCCTGCAGATCCGCCATCGCGACGGCTCCTTGCAGACGCTCCCGGCGCCTGGCATTTGAGACGCGGCGCCCTAGCGCCTTTGGCGGCACTGGTCACGGCGATCCTGACGGCACATCCGGCCGCAGGATCGCCTCCGCCCTGCCTGTCCATCTCCCCTTTCCGAGCATCCGGCAGTTCCGATTCCGCCACGGTCCAAAGCCAGCGCAAGCGCCTGTTGGATTCCCTGCGCACCCAGCTGGGCGAGGATTGGAAGGTCGAACCGGCCGGAAAATGCCCTCCAGGATCCGCGATCCTGGACCTGTTCCAGCGCCCGGGCGACTTCATCGAGACCCCCGGCAATTCCCTGCTGCGGGTCCGGCTGGAATGGCGGCACTCACCGGGGCCGACGCTGGTCACGCTGGAGCCCCAGGGACGCACCGGCGGGGACGTGAGCTTGTGGAGCCGGACCCTTTCGATCACGGCCCGCCAGCAGATGCAGGTCCCCTTGCAGATCAGTACCGACGGCCCCGTCTCGCAGGTCTCTGGCTCGTTGGAGGGGAAGACGCCCCTGTCGGCCCTGCTCCCTCCCGGCCCCTTCCGGACCGTTCTGAAGGCCCCCGGATACGCATCGGTCGCCATCGACACCCAGCTGGTGCTGGGAACGCCGTTGCAGCTCCAAGCCCGCATGGTCCGCCTCCCGGGCTCGTCCGTCCCGGCCGTCACAAAGCCATCCTCCATGCCCCGCTGGGTCGCCTACGGCCTGTCGGCGGCCAGCCTGGCCGGATCGCTCTACTTCCATTTCCAGCAGACCAGTGCCCAGGACCGCTACCGCGCCCTGGGTCAGGACGCCCCAGCTTCCAGCTTCCAGAACCGTTGGAACGATGTGCATCAAGCCAACCTCTGGAGGAACACCTTGGCCGTTTCGGGGGTCTCCTGCCTCGGAATCGGTGTTGTCCTGCACCTGAGAGAAGCATCTTTCCTGCCGTGAATGCAAGCACCCCCATGAACCTGCCCGGCTCCGATGGCGACTCAAGCCCGAGACCAACAGCCATGGGAGCCGACCAAACACATGAAATCGACGACGAAACCCTGGTTCGGGATGTCCTGGAAGGGCGCGAACGTTCCTTCCTCGAACTCTACCGACGCCACCGTCGCTACGTGCTCACCTTGGTGGTGCGGACGGTCGGCCGCAGCGACGACGCGGAAGACCTTGTCCAGGAGAGCTTCGTGCAGATGCACAAGGCCCTTTCCTCCTTCGGCGGTCGAGCCAAGTTCCGCACCTGGTTCCACGGCATCGTGGTGCGCGTCTGCCACAGCCACACCCGTGCCCGGCTGGCCCAGAAGCGGCGCGGCGACGCCGATGCCGTGGCCATGGACGATGTCCTGCTGGACACCATCCCCCAGCAACCAGATGACGGCGACGACCCCAAGGAGCTGCGGGACTGGATCCAGCCCTGCCTGGACCAGCTCGGCCTCCCGCACCGGCTCCCGCTGGTGCTGCACATCTTCAGCCAGCTGGAGCTCTCCGAGATCGCACGGGTGCTCGACATCCCCGAAGGGTCGGTCAAGTCGCGGCTGTTCAACGCCCGCCAACGCATGGCGCGCTGCCTGGAGGGCTCCCGCTCATGAAGCCTGATAAGGATTGGGAAGCCCAGCTCAAGGACGGCCTGTTCGACCTGCCCAAGGAACGCTGGGCCGCCATGGAATTCGACCTGATGCGCCGCATCCGCGCCCAGGAGACCGCCCCGGCGGACTCGCTCCTGCAACGGCTCCGGCGCTCGCTGGGAGCATTCCTGCGTCCGCTGCCGCTGGCGACGGGGTTCGCCTGCCTGTTCCTTACGATGTCGTGGTGGTTCCTGCACCAGGAGACCAACGAACCCAAACTCGCCGGCCTGGAGCGTCTGGAACGCTGGGACAACGGCGAAGTGCTGCAGTCCGACTCGTCTCGCACTTGGAACTGGACGGCCAGCCGCTGCACCCTGACCCTTTCCGGCCGAACTCGGCGCCTGGCTGCCGCCCAAGGCGTGCGCCTGCGCCTGGAACAAGGCGATGTGCGGTTTGGCGTGAATCCCCGCAAAGTCGGCGAGTCCTTCGTGGTGGAGTTCGGCTCCTGCGAGGCCTCGGTGGTCGGGACGGCCTTCTCGCTCCACTACGATAGCAGCTTGGCATCGGCCTTCGTGGAACACGGCAAGGTCCGGATCCGCAATGCCTCCGGATCCGAGAAGCTGCTGTTGGGCGGAGAGCGCTGGAATTGCCAGGAGTCCCATGGTGCCAAACGTTCGGCGGACACGGCGGTCGCCACCCCCCCTAGCGTCGCGCAGGCATCCCAAGCCAAGCCGCAGCAGCCCATTCAGACCAAATCCGACGCGGACCCGGAATGGAGCTCCTTGGAGCGTACATGCTCTGCATCCGAGGCCCGCTGCTTGGAAGCCTCGGCCACCTACCTCCAGTCCCACCCGATCGGGGAACGCTCCGCCCAGGTAGGACTGCGCTGGGCCCGCATCGCAAGAAACCGCGGCGACCTGCGGGACGCAATGTATGCGCTGGAATCGGCGGCGGCGGCCCAGGGTGGCAACTCCTCCTACGAGGCGCGGCTCGAGATCTGCGCCCTGCAAGCGCTGCAACTGGGGAAGGCCGTCCAAGCCCGACAGAACCTCGAAGCCCTGCTGGCTCAGCTCCCCGCCCCTTCGCCCTTGCGGCAGCGCGCGGAACAGCTGAAGGCGGAACTGTCGGCGGATGCCCACTGACCGACTGCGCCGAAGCGCCCTTGGTCTGACACTGCTGCTTGCGGGCTGCGCCGAACGCGACAACCCCTGGGATCCCGCCAACCGTCCTGCAACGGAAAACCCGACCCCGCAGGTCCCTGTGCTGCCCAAACCGGGTCCCACCAGCAAGGTCGTGCTGCCCGACAGCTCCAGCCGCGATCCCTCCAATCCCTACTTCGCCAACCTCCAGTCGGCCGTCGCGAGCCTGGAACCTGGGGACACGCTGTGGATCCAGGGCAAGCGGGACTACACCCTCAGCGACGGGCTGCAGATGGCCTTCGGCGGCAGCTACTACAAGTGGATCGTGATCCGCAGCTTCGGCGGGGAGGCCCGCCTGCTGGATGGCCGTCCCGGCAGCATCTCCGCGCTCATGACCCTGACCGGTCCCGGTTGGGTGGAGCTGCGGGGCCTTGCCTTCGTGCGGTGCAAGGGCGCGGGCTTCCGGGCTAACGGACTGCAAGGCCCGCTGCGCATCGACAGCTGCCGCTTCGACACCAACGGGACCTACGGCATCGAGACCCGAGGACTGCGCGATTCCTTCACGCTGCGCCACGTCCGGCTCGTCCGGAACGTCGGCAAGCCCCAGCTCAACTCCGAGACCGTCCTAGATTCCTTGGATGTCCGGATCGAGTGAGGCGGTGCGCCCTCAGCGGATCCCGGCAGCCTTGAGGTGGGCCGAGTAGGCCTTGTCGGAACCCATGATGTGCTTCTGGAGCCATTCGCGCAGGAAATCCATGAGTTCCATCGTGAACGGGTACTTCTGCGTCTCCATCTGGGCCTTGAGCTCTCCCACCTTTTTGCGCAGCGCCTCGTGTTCGGCCTTGTGGGCGGTCGTGGCGGGGTATCCCGTCTGATCGAAGATTCTCTCCTCGAAGGCGAAGTGCTCCACCGTGTACGCGGCGAGCTCGCCGAAGATGTGCGTGAGCGCCTCGCTGCTGCGCCCCTTGAGACGTGCCTCGTGCAGCTCGTTGATCATCTCAACGAGTTTTTTGTGCTGGCCGTCGATGGAATCCACACCGACCGAAAACTGCGCTTCCCAGGACATGAACGACATGCGTCCCTCCGTTGGTGAATTGTTGGTATGATCCTCCCATACTTTTATCCGGTGCGCAAGGCCACTGTTTGCCACATTTCACGATCCACACCAAGTCAAGGAACGTTCCATGTCCACTGAGCGCGATGTCGCCGCCCGCCTGCTCTCGCAGGCCCCCGCCTCCTTTCCCGCCGGGTTCAAGTGGGGCTGCGCTACATCCGCCTACCAGATCGAGGGCGCCTGGGACGCCGACGGCAAGGGCGAATCCAACTGGGACAGATTCTGTCAAATTCCGGGAGTCATCAAGGACGGCTCCTCGGGACGCGAGGCCTGCGACCACGTCCGCCGCCTGGAAGGCGACCTCGGGCTGATGGAGCGGCTCGGCTTGGGAGCCTATCGTTTCTCGGTTTCGTGGCCGCGCGTGCTCCCTGCGGGCAAGGGAAGGCCCAACGAGGCGGGCCTGGCCTTCTACGACCGGCTGGTCGACGGGCTGCTGGAGCGCGGCATCGAGCCGTGGCTCACTCTGTTCCACTGGGACCTGCCGCAGGCACTCGAGAGCGCCGGAGGCTTCCTCGACCGCGACGTGGCCATGCGCTTCGCGGACTACTCCGCCCTGCTCTCCCGCCGTTTCTCCGACCGCGTGACCCGCTGGATGACCATCAACGAGGGACCGTGCATCTCGGAGAACGCCTACCGCTGGGGCGTCTTCGCACCCGGCCACAAGGGAAGCGAGAAGGAGGTCCGCAACGTGCGGCACCACGTCCTGTTGTGCCACGGCCGAGGCATGGAGGCCGTCCGGGCCGAGGCGCGCCAACCTGTGAAGCTCGGCTTCGTCCACAATCCCTGGAACTTCGTCCCACACACGCTCTCGGAAGCCGACGTGGAACTCTCCAAGGCGACCTTCCTGGAAAAGAACGGCTGGTGGCTCGATCCCATCTTCAAGGGCGCCTACCCCGCCCAGGAGTGGGAGTCCCTGGGAGCCGACGCTCCCGACGTCCTGCCCGGCGACCTGGAGGCCATCTCCGCCCCGCTGGACTTCCTGGGACTCAACGCCTACTTCGGCGACCAGGTGAGCGCGGAGCGCGAAGACGGCAAGCCCTGGAAGCGGGAAAGCGCACTGCAGACCGACTTCGACTGGGCCGTGGAACCGGAGATCCTCTACTGGAGCCTGAAGTTCTTGCACGAAGGCTACGGCGTCAAGGAGCTGGCCGTGACCGAGAACGGATGCGCCTGGGAGATCGACGGTCTGGAAGACAAGCACCGGCTGGCCTACCTGCGCGACCACCTCAAGGGCGTCTCACTGGCCGCCTCGCAGGGGATCCCGGTCACGGGCTACTTCGCCTGGTCGCTGATGGACAACTTCGAGTGGGCCAGCGGATACACGCTGCGCTTCGGGCTCCTGCACGTGGACTACGCAACCCAGGAGCGGACCTTCAAGGCCAGCGCCGACTGGTACACCCGCACTTGCCGCGAGAACGCGCTGGCCCGCGACCCTTTCGGGACGGTGCTGCCCTGAAGGCCGACTGGTTCGAGCATCAATCCCTGGCGGGACCGAAACGCCCGGCAGGCGCAGACGCCTCGAGTTAGATTGTCCCGGATGTCGAGCATCGACGATGGAACCACCGCCAACGAGCTGCTGCACCTGGGCGTGCTGCTGCGCCGCCACAGCCTGGAGGCTAGGCGCGTCCTGTCGCACCTGGAGCTGCTGGCCTTCCCGGAGCCGCTGGGGTCCAGCATCCGGGCGCTCTCGCGCAGCCTATCGGAACTGGACTTCCAACGCGCCCAGGAATCCTTCGCACCGCTGCAGGACTGGGCCCTGGAGGGCTACCGCCCAGAATGGGCCTTCCCCGAGGCGACCCACAGCCGCCCCCGGATCCTGGTCGTCGAGGACGCCGCCTTCGACATCGAACTCCTGGCACGGGTGCTTCCCGACGTCGAGATCCTGGCCGCCAGCAGCGGCCTGGAAGGCCTGAGGATCGCCTCTTGGGAAGCTCCCGACCTGGTCCTCCTGGACGTGGGCCTGCCCGACATCTCGGGCTGGGAAGTGCTGCGCCTGCTGCGGGACGAGCCGCGCACCAAGCGCGCCATCACCATCTTCCTGACCGGTGCGGCCAGCGAGGAGGACGAGGCCCGAGGCCTGGAAGCCGGCGCCATCGACTACATCGCCAAACCCTTCCATCCCGCCATCGTGCGCTCCCGCGTGCTCAACCACCTGGAACTCAAGCGTCACCGCGACTTCTTCGAGCGCCTGGCCCATCTGGACGGCCTCACGGGCCTGGCCAACCGTCGGCGCTTCGACATGCATCTGGACGCGGAGTGGGAACGGGCCTGCCACATCAGCTCCCCCATTTCCCTGGTCATGGGCGACCTCGATCGCTTCAAGGCCTACAATGACTCCCAGGGTCACTTGGCCGGGGACGACCTGCTGCGTCGCGCCTGCGAGGCCTTCCTGACCGTCCCGCACCGCCCGGCCGATTTGCTGGCCCGCTACGGCGGAGAGGAGTTCGCCTGCATCCTGCCCGACACCGGGACGGCAGGCGCACTGCTGGTGGCCGACCGCATGCGGCGAGCCCTAGAGAAGTTGGCCATCCCGCACAGCGGAAACGTCCACGGCATCGCCACCATCAGCTTCGGAGTGGCGACCCTGCAACCCAAGCCCGGCCAGTCCTTCAACGAACTGATCGCCGAGGCCGACCGTTGGCTGTACGAAGCCAAGAAGGTTGGCGGCAACCTGGTGACCAGCGCCGGAGCGACCGGATCCGACACCACCGCCATCCACCGGATCCTGCTGGCGGACTGACCTGACCTCACTGCGCCTCGAAGCAATCGTCACAGCACAGTTGCAACTCCTTGCAGGACATGATGTTACGTACGAAATGCCACGAGAATCCCACTGGGGTAGTCGTTTTGTGTTTACTATGAAGGTGTGACCCGGGACGAACTGGACATTCTCCGCGCGCATCTGATGCGCGAAGCCGAAGTGGTGGAGGCCATGGCCCGCGACGAGGCTGATTGCTTGGCACGGCTACGGCAGAATTTCCTGCACCAGGAGTTCCTGCGCCTGCTTGCCTTGAAGAAGACCCGCATGGAACAACTCTCGCAATTGCGCGTGCAGATCCGCCCCCTGGCCGACCAGTGGGTGGTGCACAAACGCGAACTGGGCATCGTGGACGTGCAAGTGGACCAACTGCTGGCCAGGATCAAGGAGGCCTTCGAGCGTCTGAGCTCCATCGAGCTGGAACTAGAGACCCTGGCCACCAACTACCTGCGCCAGCTGACCCAAGGCGGGACCAACGTGCAGGACCGCATCAACCTCTACCGTTCCTGGGGGCAATAGTTGGAGTCCCCCACCGACCTCCCCGCCCCCATCGCCAAGCTCCTGGGCTGGTTCCAGGAGAACGTCGAGCGCCTGGAGAAGGCGTATGCCGAGATGGGCCATCAGGTGGAGCAGGTCAACCGGGAGCTGGACCAGCGCAACGCCGAGCTGTCCAACGCCCTGGCCGAGCAGAGCCTGATGCGCAACCGCCTGTCGTGCCTCTTGGAGAGCCTGCACGACGGGGTGGTGATGGTGGACGTGCACGAGCGGATCGTGATGTTCAACGCCCGCGCCGGTTCGATCCTGGGCATCGCGCCCGACGACGCCCTGATGCGCAAGCTCCCCGACCTGTTCGGCCACAGCGCCCTGCTGACCCCCATGGCCGAGGCCCTGCGCGAGAACGGCCACGAGAGCCACCTGGAGATCCGCTGGACGCGGCACGAGCACGAGGTCCCCTTGCGCGTATCCACCGCCGCCGTGCGCGACCCGTCGGGCCGCCAGCTGGGCGCGGTCGCGACCTTCTCGGACCTCACCGACCTCAAGAGCATGGAGCGCGAGCTGGTGCAGAACCGCACCTTGGCCGCGCTGGGCGAGATGGCCGCCACCGTGGCCCACGAGATCCGCAACCCCCTGGGCGGCATCGGCGGCTTCGCAGGCCTGCTGGCCCGCGACATCCCCGAGAACGATCCGCGCCACCGCCTGGTGGACCGCATCCAGGAAGGCGTGGGTTCGCTCAACCGCATCGTCACCAACCTGCTCAACTACACCCGCCGCCTAGACCTGACCCCGCGCGACCTGGAACTCACCGAGTGGATCTTGGAGCTGGAAGAATGGCTGGGCATGGAGGCTGAAGGCCTGAGCGCGGGCACCATCGACATCTCGTGCCACCACCAAGGCCCCAGTGCCGCAAGCTTCGACGCCGAGAAGATCCGCCAGGTGCTCCTGAACCTTTCGCGCAACGCCATGCAAGCCATGCCCGAGGGCGGCCACCTGCGCGTGACCTCCCTGCGCGAGCCCGATCGGCTGGTTCTTTCCGTTGAAGACACCGGAAGCGGGATCCCGGACGAGGAACTTGGGCGTATCTTTGATCCGTTCTTCACCACCAAGGAAAACGGCACGGGCCTCGGCCTTGCGATCGTCAAGAAGATCGTCGAATTCCATGGCGGCAACATCCGCGCAGAGAGCGAGCCCGGCAAGGGCACGCGTTTCACCATCCATCTTCCCCAGACCGGCACATGGCAAGAATCCTGATCGTAGACGACGAAGTCCTGATGCGCGAGATGGCGGGCGAAAGCCTGCGCCGCCAGGGTCACGACGTGGTTTTGGGCAGAAACGGCCAGGAAGGCCTGGACCTGCTGAACCGCCATAGCCCCGACCTGATCCTGTCGGACTTCAAGATGCCCCAGATGACCGGCGTGGAGTTCCTGCGCCGGGTCCGCGAGACCCATGCGGAAGTGCCCTTCGTGATCATGACCGCCCACGGGACCGTTTCTGTCGCAGTGGAGGCCATGCGCCTGGGTGCTTGGGACTTCCTGGAGAAGCCCTTCGAGGTGGAGGTGCTGGAGCTGACCGTGGCGCGCGCGCTGGAAGCCGCCGCCCTGCGCAGCGAGAACAAGCGCCTGCGCTCGGAACTGGGCGAGCGCTACCGCATCGTGGGAACCTCCGACATCCTGGGGCACGTCCAGCGCCTGATCGAGGAAGTCGCCCCCACCCGCACCACCGTGCTCATCCAAGGCGAATCGGGCACCGGCAAGGAGCTGGTGGCCCGCGCCATCCACGCCCAGAGCAACCGGCGCGACAAGCCCTTCGTGAAGGTCAACTGCGCGGCGCTGCCGGAGTCGCTCTTCGAGAGCGAGCTGTTCGGGCACGAGAAGGGCTCCTTCACCGGCGCCATCAAGAGCCAGCGCGGCAAGTTCGAGCTGGCCGACGGCGGCACCCTGCTTTTGGACGAGGTCACCGAGATGCCGCTAGGGCTACAGGCCAAGCTCCTGCGCGTGCTGCAGGAGCGCGAGATCCAAAAGATCGGCTCCGAGGAGGACATCCCCATCGACGTGCGGCTGGTGTGCACCACCAACCGCGAGCTGCACGAGCACGTGGCGGCAGGGAACTTCCGCGAGGACCTGTTCTACCGCCTCAACGTGATCCCGTTTCGCGTGCCGCCGCTGCGCGAGCGCCCCGACGACATCCCCGGCCTGGTCACGCACTTCATCGACCGCTACAATCGCGAGAATGGCTTCGCAGTGGAAGCCTTGAGCGATGCGGCCCTCAAACGCCTCTTGGCCCACGACTGGCCCGGCAACATCCGCGAGCTAGAGAACACCGTGCAGCGCGCCGTGGTGCTGACCAAGCGCGGCCAGGTCCCGCCCGAGAACCTGGGACCGGTGGAGACCCCCGTGCTGTCGCGCCGCCTGCACAGCGCAACGCTCCAGGCCCAAACGTCGGCTCCCGGCACCGCACCGGCGGCACCGCAGCCACCGGCCACCCCGAACTGGACTCCGCCTGTGCCCGCCGGCGAGTCCCCCTTCCTGGGACAGACCCTGGACCAGATTGAACGGCTGGCCATCGAGGCCACCCTGGCCGAGGCCGGGGGCAACCGCACCCGCGCTGCCGAACGGCTGGGAATCTCCATCCGCACCCTGCGCAACAAGCTGCGGGAATATCGCGGCGGCGACGCCGAGGGGGACGACGATGAATGACCAGGATCCCCAACTGCGCATCCAGCGCCTGGAAGCCGCGCTGCACGAGGCCGAATCGCGCCTGGAGCGGCAGGAGGAGTTCTTCCAGATGGCCGTCCACGACCTGCGCTCGCCGCTGTCGGCCATCGTGGTCTACTCGGAGCTTTTGATGAACCGCGTGCTGGGCGACCTGGCCGACAAGCAGGTCGAGCAGATCGGCACCATCCACCGCAACTGCGTGCAGCTGATCCGCATGGCCGAGGACGTGCTCGCCAGCGCCCAGGTGCGGGCAGGCAAGATCGAGCTGGACTTCTGCAGCCTGGACCTGTCGGAACTGGTGCACGACACCATCGTGGGCCTGCAGGGCCTGGCCCAGGCCAAGAACGTGCAGATCGTGGTCAACGCCACCGCACTGAAGCCGGTGCCTGTGGACCAGGACAAGATCTGTCGGGCCCTGAGCAACATCATCGGCAACGCCATCAAGTTCAGCCCGGCGGGCGGCACCATCACGGTGGACTTCGAGGCGACCCCCGACGAGGTGACCATCGCCATCACCGACGAAGGCCCCGGCATCTCCCCGGAGAAGCGCGAGACCATCTTCGCCAAATTCCAGCGCGGCGAGCACGGCGGCGAGAAGGGGCACGGCCTGGGACTGACAATTGCCCGCTACTTCATCGACCTGCACGGCGGCCGCATCCTGGTGGATAGCCGCCGCAACCGGGGCTCCACCTTCCTGATCGGACTGCCGCTCAAGCAACCTCCGACCTGAGGCGTCTTTTCTAGCTTTCTCTGCGCATGACTGCTTCCCCGCCGTCCTTCCGAGACCTTTGCGATCCGCAAAGGAGCCTGTGGCTCTTCCTGGGCGTCCTGTCCGGATGGCTCTGGCACGCCCTGCCCGCACCCTGGCCGTGGCTCTGCGCTGCCCCGCTGCTTGCGGGACTGGCGCTGTCCCGCCGCTGGGGATCGCGCACGGCCATCCTGCTGGGGCTGGGGCTGCAGTTGCTTGCCTTCCGATCGTGGCATCCGGTGCCCGACTTCCCCCGCCTCCAATGCCGCTGGGCGGTGGAGGTCACAGCATCCGGCAAGCGCCCGGAAGGCCGGATCCTGGGCGGCGCCCCACGCCTGCTGGGCCGGACTGTGCGGCTGTCCCCGCCCGACCTGGACGTGGGCCTGGGAGACACTCTCTGGCTGCGGGCGACCTTCCTGCCGCCCCAACCGGCGGGCAATCCCGGCGGCTTCGATGCGAGCCGCTGGATGGCCCAGGCGAACCTCGCCGGTACATTGAAGGCCACCAGCGGCGAACCGATGCTGGTGCACCGGGGCCACGGCGAGCTGCCGCGCCGCCGCAAAATGACGGATTTTGTCAAAAAGACCTTCGCGAGGCACCTTTCCCGTCCGGCCGCCGCGCTATGGACCGCCACCGCGCTGGGCGAGACCTCCTCGCTGCCGCAGGCCGTCTCGGACGCATTCCGGACCACGGGCCTGTTCCACCTGCTGGCAGTCTCGGGATCCCACATGCTGCTCCTGGGGGGCGCTGTGCTGGCCCTGCTCACGCTCCTGCGCCTGCCGCGCCGTCCGGCCTGGCTGCTGTCGGCCCTGGCCGTGTGGGCCTACACCTGGATCCTGGACTTCCCCGCCCCGGTGCTGCGCGCAAGCCTTGCCTATTCGGCCATCGCCCTGGCCATGAGCCTGGGACGCCGCCCCAGCGCCCGCAACGCCTGGTTCCTGGCCGCTGCCGTGCTCCTGTGCCTGGACCCCAACAGCGCCTTCAACCCCGGCGTGCAGCTGTCGTTTGCCGCCGTCGCAGGACTCTTGTGGATCGCCCCCAACCTGCGGTGGATGCTGCCGATCCCGCTGCGGGAAGGACGCCTGCACGACTGGTTCGCAGCTCCCCTGCTTGCGTCGCTGGGCGCCTCGCTCACCACCGCCCCATTGCTTGCCTGGCACTTCCAAGCGGTGCCCTGGGTCGGGATCCCCGCTGGCCTGCTAGCGGGCCTGGGCTTCGAGGCAGGCTTCCTGGCCAGCCTGCTGACGCTCCTGCTGGGCAGTCTGGGAGCGCCGCACTGGTGCTTCTGGGGCTTCGCCCGCGCCGCCGACGGCCTGGCCTGGGCAAGCATCTCCATGATCACCTGGTGCGCCGACCACGTCAAGGGCAGCTGGGACCTGGCCCGTCCCGATCCGGCATCGTTCGCCCTGTGGATGGCCTCGGGCTTCCTGCTGGCGCTCCTGGGCACCCGCTGGCGCCGGTCCGGTGCGTGGCTGGCCGTCGTCTGGGTCGGCCTGGCGGCCTGGAACCTGCGCCCCGCCCCGCCGCACCTGGACATCTGGTTCCTGGACGTGGGACAGGGGGACGCCGCCGTGCTGCGCTTTCCCGGCGGCCGGACCTGGCTGGTGGACTGCGGGCCGCGCAGCGAATACAGCGACGCCGGGGCCCGCGCGATCGCGCCCTCCCTGAGGGCATTGGGCATCCGGGCATTGGACGCCGTGGTCGTCACCCACGACCACCTCGACCACATGGGAGGCCTGGACACGCTGTTGCCCCGCTTCCCCATCGGACGCGTGTTCGAGCCCGCCGCAGCCAGTCCAAAGCCATCGCACCTGTGGGAAGCCACCTGCAGGCGGCTGCAGGCCGGAGGCATCCCCGTGCGCCCCCTGGGTGCCGGACAGAAACTGTCTTATGGCGACGGCGCGACGGTGCGCGTGCTGGCCCCGGGCGCGGGTACGGCGCCAGACGCCAACGCCACCAGCATCGTCTTCCGCTTGGACTACAGAGGGCACAGCGTGCTGTTCACCGGCGACGCCGACCGCTGGAGCGAAGGCCATCAGCTGCGCGACTCCGCCTTCCTGTCCTGCGACGTGATCAAGCTGGGGCACCACGGCAGTCGCACCTCCAGCACCGTCGAGTGGCTGCGGCAGGTCCGACCGGGGCTGGCCTTCGTCTCGGTGGCGGCCATCAACCGCTACGGGCACCCCACCCCGGAAGCCATGGCGCGTTTGTCCGACCTGGGAACCGCCACCTGGATCGCAAGCGACCAAGGTGGCATGCACCTGCGCCTGTCGCCTTCCGGGATCCGCGTGTCCCCGAACGAGGCACACTGGTGGAAAGGCCCCTGGGAAAGCCGTCGCCGCCTCGCAAGCCCCTTCTAGGCCGGAACGGGCAGGCGCGCGGCGAAGTCGGAATACGACAGGAATTGTCGGCGCCGGGCGACCCGTCCCATCACCGCGTCGATGGAACGGCGCAGCGTCCTCCAGTCGAAGTCGTGGGGATGGATGGCGATGCGCAGCACGGGGCGAGGGCGCCAGGCCAGTTCGAGCGAGGGGCACACCAAGCGCGAGCCCATGCGGCGCAACGGATCGCGGGAAGCCCACGAGATCACCGGCACCTCGTGCACCGCACCGCAAGGGCGGCGCACGCCCGCGTGGTTCTCGGTCCAGCGGATGCCCAATTCGGCAAGTACAGGATCCAGGTTCGCGTTGTGCAGCCAGGCCGGCGGAATGAACCCCTCCGGAACCGGCAAGCCGCAGCGGTTCCAGATCTCCATGGCCTCGTTCAAGCGGGCCTGCACCTCTTCCGGGGACAGGGCAAGGAACTCGCCTTCGCCGCCGGTCAGGAACCTGCGGCGAAGGCGCGTGTCGAGCTCGCCGCCCGGCGGGGGCGCCTCCTCGATGTGGCGGCAGCCGTGCAGCACCAGCTCGTGGCCCGCCTCGGCCCATTGGGAGATCTCCGACACGAAGTCGGGAAACTCGTGCAAGGGCCACTGGCCGTGGAAGTTGGGCACCACCAGAAGCGCCACCGGCGGGACGCCCTGTTCCTTGAGCCAGGACAGGATCTCGCGGCAGCGCAGGGCGTGGCGCGGGCTCACGTCGTGGAGCGAGACCAGGACCTCAGGCGCGCTCACGCAAAAGCTCCACGGTGCGGTCGTGCTGACCGGCAAAGAAGTCGTCCCAGCTGGGCCAGGAGGCGCCGAAATCGGCGGCGCGTTGCCTGTGCGAGGCGGCGTGGTCCAGGAACTCCCCGGCCTGGCGCACCATGTCATGCGGATCCCCGGCCTGGAACAGCGCTCCGGCTCCGCTCTTGAGCACCACCTCGGCCCCGCCGCCGTCGTTGGCCGAAAGGGTGGGAAGCCCGCAGGTGAGCGCTTCCAGGATCGCAAGCCCGAAGGTCTCCACCGAGCAGGTGGCCACCAGGAGGTCGCAGGAGGCGTAGAGACGCGCCATGTCTTCCCGCTCGTGGAAGTAGCCCAGGTAGCGGTAGTTGGGATGCTGGAAGTTCTCGAAGAAGTCGCTGTGAAAGCCCCGCCCGCTCACCAGCACCTGCGGCGCCTGGGGCAGGTCCAGCAGGTCCTTGAGCCCGTCCATCAGGACCGAGATGCCCTTCTCGCGGTCCAGGCGACCGGCGTACAGGATCACCGGCCGATCGAGGTCCACGCCGAACTGGCTCAGCCACTCGCGACTGCGCACCTCGGGGCGGAACAGTCCCTTGTCGGTCCCAAAGGGCAGCACCTCCACATTGGGGACGCCACGGCTCTTGAGGTGGTTGGCGGCCCAGTCGGAGGCGCACCACACCAGATCGAAGCGTTTCTGGTGACTGTGCACCCAGCTGCCGGCCAGCCGTGCCGCCAAGCCGCGCCAAGCATGGCTCCCCTGCTGCTTGGCCCACAAGTTGAAGTAGGCCGTCTGGGGGTCGGAATGCCAGAAGCTGGTGCGCAACCGTGCCGGTGCGGCACCTCCGAAGCGGGCCGTCAGGTACGGATCGCCCGCTTCCAGCACATCCACGTCCAGGGCCTTCATGGCCTCGCCCACCCCGGCGTATGAGAGAAAGAACCGGTAGTTGCCGCCGGCCTTGCTGCCGGGCAGCTTCACATGCAGCACATTCTCGGCCGGCCCTTGCACGATCCCCTTGCCGCGCGCCGGCTGGATGGTCACGTAGCGGTCGTCCGGACGCATCTGGGCGTACCACTGCGCCTTGCGCACGTGGTAGGTCTTGATGCCTCCCCCTTTGGGGGAGAGGAAGATGTTGATGTCGCAGAAGACCATAGTGTTAAGGTTCGCAAAGGCGTGCGGCCTGCACAAGGCCTTTGCGAGCTTTCTGCAGGGCTAGTGCTCGGGCTGGTAAGGTGTGACTTCGACCTTCATGCCCAGCTCCTGGAGCATCTTCATGTCGGTGTCGGTCTCGGGATTGGCCGCCGTCAAGAGCTTCTCACCGGTGAACATGGAGTTGGCCCCAGCCATGAAGCACAGCAGCTGCGTGGACGGAGTCATGGCGATGCGTCCGGCCGACAGGCGCACCCGCGCCTTGGGCATGACGATGCGGGCCACGGCCACGGTGCGGATGAACTCCAGGTCGTCCAGTTCCTCGATCTCGGCCAGCGGCGTGCCGGGCATGCGCATCAGGCGGTTGATGGGCACGGAATCGGGAGGGGTGGCCAGATTGGCCAGCGAATGCAGAAGGCCCACGCGGTCCTCACGCGCCTCGCCCATGCCCAGGATGCCGCCCGAGCACACGTGCACTCCGGCCTTCTGGACGGCGTCGATGGTGTCCAGGCGATCCTGGAAGGTGCGGGTGGAGATCACGCTGGTGTAGTATTCCGGCGAGGTGTCCAGGTTGTGGTTGTAGTAGTCCAGGCCCGCGTCCTTGAGCTTCCTGGCCTGTTCCTCGTTGAGCATCCCCAGCGTCACGCAGGCTTCCATGCCCATGCCCTTCACACCCTTGACCATGGCAAGCACGGCGTCGAACTGCGGACCGTCCTTGACCTCGCGGCCCGAGGAGCCCATGCACAGGCGGGTGGAACCCGATGCCTTGGCGGCCTTGGCCTGCTCCAGCACCTCGGCCACGCCCATCATGGGCTGGTATTCGGTCTCGGTCTCGTACTTGGCGCTCTGGGTGCAGTACGAGCAGTCCTCGGGGCAGGCACCGGTCTTGATCGAGACCAGCGTGGACATCTGGACGTCCAGGGGGTCCCAATGCTGGCGGTGGACGGCCTGGGCGCGGAACAGCAGCTCCGGCATCGGCAGGTCGTAAAGGGCGCGGATCTCCTGTCGGGTCACGCGTTCGGTGGGAGCCAAAGTGTTGGCAACCTCGTCGTTGCAGCCTCTTGCAAATTCCATAGTACCGGGAAATCTAGCAGTTCCGAGGGGGCCTGGCCCCGAATCCGGCGCTTTTTGTCCGGAATGGTCCCGACCGCCGGCCTGGTCTCGGGTCCACGGCGCGCGGCACGGATCCGCGCATCAGGTCGCTAGCGGGATCGGGATCGATGTTCCCGGAGCAGGGTGTCCCGCGTTCGGGAAGAGGGCTTGCTGGACAGGAAACGGGAGGGTAGGTTGGGACGGAAGAGAGCGTCTCGGCACCCGCAATTGCGGCCATTGTGCAGGTTTTTGCGGGGGTAGCGGGGACTAACTTTGAGGACATGACCCAATCGGGCGAGTTTCGGGCGAAGATGTATCGCTTTGAAGGAGAAGACGAGAAAATCCTGGTCCGTGCGTTCTATGTGCAGGCCAGCAAAACGGGCGAGACTCTGCTTGAACATTCCCTATTGATCAACGATGGGTTGCGGGAAAAATCGGATGCATTCCTGAAGCATGTCATGGAGGTCGGGAGCGGGCTCGAATTTGCGCGATCTCAGGCAGGGGGCTCAATGGATCTGAGGGGAATCTTCAAGGAAACATCGGAGATCACCTTCCAAGTTCTGCCGAAGCTGCTGGAGGAGATCAAAAGCGAGGCGCGTCGAATCCTGGTGTCGGAGAAGGTGGAGCTGTGACCCATGTCTGCTGACCTTCTGGATGTGACCAGCGACGATATTGCGTTGCTTGACGACAAGCAGTTGCGCGAACTGACCGCAAGGCTCTGCGAAGCGGAAGTTGAAAGGTTGGGTAAGCCTCGTACCGCAGTGACGTGGGGAGGTCATCAGGATTCCCAAGATGGCGGAGTGGATATCCGGGTCGAACTGCCGCCGGATCCGGTTTGGTGCGGGAACATTCCAAGACCATCGACGATCTTTCAGTCGAAGTCCTCGCCGATGGCTCCTGCCGCAATTCTGAAGGAAATGCGGCCCAAGCCCGAACGAGTTTTGCAGCATTCCATCGCCGATGTACTTGGGCGTGGCGGTGCCTATGTGATCGTCAGCAACAGGAGCGTGGCGGATAGATTCCTTCGGGAGCGCAAGGCTGCTATGGAAAAGGCTGCCCGACTGGAGTTTCCTGAGCACCAGTGTGTGCTGGATTTCTACGACTCTTCGCGGCTGGCCAGTTGGGTTCGCTCCCATCCCGAGGTGGTGCTATGGCTCCGGAACACCATCGACAAGCCGCTGCAGGGCTGGAAGAGCTGGGAACAGCTTCGGGCCATTCACGATAGGGACTTCCTCCTGGATGAGTCACTGAGGCTTCGGGTCCCGAATGCTTCGGAAGATGCTGGAATGGATGCCTTGCAGGGCATCGCCGCGTTGCGCAATGCCCTGCGGACTGAAGGTGCCTGTGTCCGTCTGGCGGGGCTCTCGGGCTACGGAAAGACGCGCCTGGTCGTGTCCCTGTTCGAGGAGGATGTGGGTGCGAATCCATTGGCAGCATCGGACCTGATCTACACGGACATTTCCGATGAACCGGTCCCGTCGCCGTTGGAGCTTTGCCGCCAATTGCATGCCAGGGACAGCGCGAGCATCCTCGTCGTGGACAACTGCCCGCCCGAGCTCCATGCGTGTCTGACAAGATTTGTCACGGAATCGAAGGCCCGCCTGCGCCTGCTCACGGTCGAGTACGATGTCCGTGACGGCGAACTGGAGGAAACTGCGGTCTTCCGTCTGGAATCCGCATCGGGTGACCTGATCGAACGCCTGGTCGCGATGCGCTTTCCCGAACTCCAGCTCACCGACCCAAAGATCATCGCGGACTTCTCCGACGGAAACGCACGGGTGGCGATCGCCTTGGCGAAGACCGTCCGCAAAGGGGAGCGACTGACTGGACTCAAGGACGAGATGTTGTTCCACCGCCTCTTCCATCAGCGCCACGATCAGTCGGACCATCTGCTTCAGGTGGCTCGCTGCTGCTCGTTGCTCTACTCCTTCCAGTTCAAGGCAAAGGATGCTGACTACAGCCCTGAAGTGCTGGTACTGGCTGAATTGGCGGGAATCGAGCCGGGAGCATTCTTCTCGCAGGTGCAGGAGCTCAAGAAAAGGGGGCTGCTCCAAACGCGCTCCATCTGGGCGGCGATCTTGCCTCACGCCATCGCCAATCGGCTCGCCAAGGAAGCATTGGAAAGGATCCCCGTGCCCAAGCTTCTGCGTCTGCTGCAGGTCGTAGGCCGGGAGCGCATATTGAAGTCGTTTGCGCGTCGCCTTGGGTATTTGGGCGATTCGAAGGAAGCCAAAGAAATCGCAAGGGACTGGTTGGCTCCGGATGGGATGCTCGGCAAGCTGGAGGATCTGAATTCCGAACGGATGTCCTGGTTCGAACGGGTGGCTCCGATCGCTGAAGCGCAGGCGTTGGATGCCTTGGAACGTGCGTTTCAGTCCTCCGACCCGGAGGCGCAGGAGTCCTATTCACCGTTCAGGCAGTCTGCCGAGAGGCTTTTGAGGAACTTGGCCTATCTCCCGGAGAACTTCGCCAAGGCTGTGGATCTCCTGCGTGTCTTGATCGCGAGTTATCCAGACCCCAGGATAGTCAAGGCGGTCTTGGATCGTTGCAAGGGGCTCTTCGCTCTGCGCCTTTCCGGGACCATGGCGCCGCCGGAAGTGAAACTCAACTATCTGCGCAAACTCTTCCTTGAAGCTGTGACAGAGTGCGATAAGATGATCGCCGTTTCTCTGTTGGAATGTGGTCTGGATATTCCGATGTATCTGCAATATCCTCACGTCAGTGATTTCGGAGGCCGTACGGGTGCAATGGGGTACATCGTCCGAACAGAGGATGAATTCTTCCAGTGGCACCGTGATCTCCTCGACTTCGCGACAGGACAAATCCTGTCAAATTCCTGGTCTTCAGCTCCATTGAGAGAGGTCCTGGCGAAGCTGTTCAGAGGTCTGTGGGAGTCCGGAAAGTTGAAGTCTGATCTCGAGGGCATCTTCCTTCGTCTGAACAAGGAGCAAGGCTGGATCGAAGGCTACAACGCGGTGCAATCCACGATTAGCCATGCAAGGGCGTTTGGTGGGGGGCGCTACACCGATGATGACATCGAACGGCTATGCAACCTCAAAATGCAGCTTAGGCCAATGAATCTGGCGTCACGAGTACGCTTGGTCGTGTCGTCGAGTTATCGGATTCCCGACGAGGAAGCTGACGAGATGGAAGGAGGCATCCCCTTGAATCTCGCCAAGGTGGAGGCTTCGATCACGGAAGAGTTGATAGACCTTGGTCGGGAGCTTGCCTTGAACCGTGGGACGATGGAGCGCTTGCTTCCTGAACTCCTGGATCCAAAGTACCCGAAAGCATGGGGATTGATGCAAGGTGTATTGAGCTGTGTCGAGGATGTCCAGGAATTTTGGTCGTGGTTCGAGGTGCGGCTTGCCGAGTTGGATCCCCAGAATCCGAATGCTAATCTGGTCATAGGAATCGTTCGGAGTCTGCTGGAGAAAGATCCCGCCTTTGCCTGCGCGGTCCTTGATCGCATGCTGGAACATGCCCATTTTGGGAGGATCTTTCCTCTCGTTCAGATCTGGTTGCCGTTTGACGCGGAGGCCTCTCGGAGGCTGATCCGTTCCGCCAGACTTGGACTGGCGTCGATATACGATTTCCAGTATTTGGGGCATGGTCGGAGGCACGAGGCCTTGGATGACGAACACTTGATCGAAGTCCTGGAGGCAATTGGGGAACATGCGGATGGGCTTGAAGTCGCACTCGAGATCCTGGGAATGCGATTCCACGGCCTTTCGGAGGGGGACTATCGTCCAGATCCCGTCATGGTGACGTTCACGCAGCGGTTTCTGACCGAGCTGCTGCCCATAGATTCCGCTCATGATTACCAGATCAGCACGTTGATACCTGTCGCTTTTGAGGGAAGGGAGTCCTACAGCGTGGCGGTGGCATTTTCACAACGCTTGGCGGAGTATCAGAACGTGTCATGGGGCGCCCGGAATCTATCGCAAACATTCGCGGCAATTGTGCGTCTACATCCACTAGCCCTTCTTGACGGCTATCTGATGCAGCTTGATTCGGAGAAGAGCCTCCGCCCCGGTTACAGTGCATCACCTAGTGATCCTTCCGGCATCAGCACCGAAGATCCATTCCGCGAAATCTCGGACGAGTTGATGGCAGAATGGTGCGGTATGGATCAGGAAGTTCGTCAGTGCCGCCTCGCCCGATTTGTTCGTTTGTACCGCTATGATCCGCAGGCGCAAAGAGTTGCTTGGAGAGACTTCGTGATGCAGATGATCATTGAGTCTAAACGGCCTCTATTGCTGCTCGAGGACATCTACCAGGGATTCTGTTCAGGGCATTGGAGCAGCAGCTATGCGGACATCATGTCGCACTATCTTCCGCTGCTTCGTGATCTTGAAGTCCTTGAGCGTGATGATATCGCGGAATGGGCTGCGGTCAAGATGGACCTGTTGAACCAGGAAATCGCAGACTGGAGGGAACGACATGAAAACCGCAATGCTTCGGAATTACGAGGCTTTGAGTAGGAACATTGGTCTCTCGACGTCCAGCACTGGAACCGTCGGGTAGATCTCGGCTGAACTTCGCAGCAGGCTTCTGCAAAATTTGTCGATGTGAAGCGTGACGCGCCAGGGACACCGGCCTTTGGCCCAAGACCCCGCCGAAGGCGGAGGCTTGGCAGGTGGCCCGGCCCCGCCTCGCGACGGGAACGACAGCCGTGAGTTTGACGGAATCTGTCAGAAGGCGGGGAGGCGCCCGAGTTCGGGAGTGCCGTCCTTCCGGGAACGGCGATCCCTGTTGTTGCTAGCTTGCTCCCCGACTATGAAGGACCACGCCATCGCAGCTTTTCACCGTCTGCCCGAGAACCTCAACTGTGCCCAGGTGGTGCTGGATGCCTGGCAGAAGGCCACGGGGCAGGAGGTCGCGACGGTGGAGAAGTACCGGGCCTTCGGTGGCGGGCGTGCCCCCGAAGGCGAATGCGGGGCGCTCTACGCGGCCTGCCAGGCAGCCCCTGTGGCGGCCGCTTCGATGCGTGCGGCCTTTGCGGAAAAGGCCGGATCGGGACACTGCCTGACCCTCAAGCGCGAGCTGCGCTTCCCGTGCAAGGACTGCGTGGGCCTGGCGGCGGAGCTTCTCGAAGCCTCCCGGCCGACTTCCGCGAAGTGACCCAAGCCGATCCCGCCAGGGCGGTCTTCGTCGACGCCTTGCGCGCCCAGCCCAGCTCCGTGGAGATCGCCCGCAACGCAGGCGAGCGGTGGGGACACCGCTGGTGCCATCTCTGGAGCGGCGACCTGGAGGCCCTGCATGCGATGGCCGAGGCGGTGGGGATGCGGCGCGAGTGGTTCCAGGACCGCGAAGGCTTCCCCCACTACGACCTCTCGCCCGTCGGGCGCGAACGGGCGGTGGCGCTGGGGGCCGTCGAGGTCTCGCTCAAGGCGTGGCTGCGGGCGCGAAGAGCGTCCTGAAGCCCGGCCGGCTCGATCCTGGCAGGCTCAGGGAACCAGGATGCGCTGGGTCGCTTCGACCTGATGCCCCTTCACCTGCACGATGTACAGGCCTTTGGCCAGGTTCTGCAGGCTGTAGACCTTCGCGCCCGGGCTTTGCCTGTCCTTCACCACCTGGTGGCCTTGGAGGTCATAGATGGCGACTGTGGCTGTGCTGTTTTGGAGGTCGATGGAAAGCGTTCGGCCCTGCACGCTCATCTTCACCAAGGAACGCGCCTGCCCGTTCTTCGAGGAGATGCTGGTGGCGACGTTTGCCCAGCCGGGCATCTTGCTCAGGCCGATGATGCGGGAATCGCCCAGGTTCTTGGACCAGACGGTGTTGGCCGTCTGGGCCAAGAAGCCGCTGGACCACGTGTTGTACCAGGGCATCCACCAGGACCAGACGGCTCCGTCGGTCGCCATGCTGTCCACGTCGGGGATCGGTCCGTTTTCCGTCAAGGCCAGCAGCTTCTTCGAACCCATTTCCTTGACGATCTTGCTGAACTCGTTGATGTTGGACTTGTGGTCGCTTGCGCTGTTGTAGATGTCGACGCCGATGACGTCCACATAGGCATCTCCAGGGTACCAGGCGGGATTCAAGGCGGCCGCGTCGTAGCCGATGGCCGGGTCGCGCTCGATGTTCCACACCCAGATCAGGTTCTTGACGCCGTTTCCGTTGACCATGCGGTCGAACACGAGCCTGTAAAGCGACTTGTAGCAGGTGCTCCCGCCCACGCCCCACCAGAACCAGCCGCCAGCCGCTTCGTGGAGGGGGCGCCAGACCGCAGCGATGCCGGAATCCTGCAGTTGCAGGAAGTGCTTGGAGACCTTGTCGAGATCGGCCGCCAGCGCCTTGTACTCCTTGGAGGCCGTGTTCACCTCGGCACAGGTGGAGTCGGTGAACGCCTTGGTGTAGTTCAAGCAGGTATTCTCGTTCGAGGTCCCGCCGACACCGTCCGTGCAGCCGACATTGATGAATCCCTTGGACTTCGTGTAGAACACGGAATCCGCCCCCACCTTCCAGTGCCAGGTGAAGGAAGGGATGCCGCCCAGGTTCCAGAGTTCCCTTGCCATCCGGACGTTGTTGTCGGTGTAGCCCCGGAACCAGCCCTCGTCGGAATGGGCACCGGCGGCGAAGATCATGTCGAACCCGCCCAGGGCCGGGTATTCCCCGGACCTCTGCTTGAAGAGACGGATGTCCTCCTGGCCCAGGAAGGTGGTCAGGGAGTCGGCGACCTTGCAGGTATCCGTCGGGACGCATCTCTCGATGACACGCATGTTGCCGTAATCGTAATTGAAGGCGTTGTCGCCGATCATCATGCCGGCAACCGTCGCCTTCCCGAAATTCTTGGTCAAGAACGTCTTGACCTTGGTTGCGGACACGGTGGCGCCGGGAGTTACGGGCGCCGCATCGAGGATGAAGACCGGCGCGGGTTGCTTCACGAGGGTCAGGCAGTCGAAGTTCGCCGTGCCGCCGCTGACGGTGATCGTGTTCTTGCCGGCGTTCAACTTGCCGCTGACGGCCAGCGTGTAGGCGGTAAAAGCGCTGGTGCTGCTGGGGGAATTGGTCAGGAACGACCCGATGGCGGTCATGCCGCCGTTGACGTAGATGGAGCTGGTGAACCAGTCGTACTGCTTCACCCACATCTTTACCGTGAGGTCGTAGATGCCCGCGCTGTCGACCGTGACGGCGAAGGTCATGCCGTTGGAGTTGACGTACTTGCCACCCGAGACGCCAGCGCTGTCGCGGACGACGGCACCGGAGCCCAGGGTTTGATCTTCCGCTTCGTACGTCGTCACAGTCGCCAAGGCCGCTGCAGGCAGCAGCAGTCCGGCGATCAGCAGACCTTGCAATCGGTGCATCTTCACGAATCCCCCCATGTTCAATTCACCGGCAAATAGCACGTTTGCCAGCGAGGCCGCAAGCGGACCGGACCCTCCCTGAATTTGACAGGATTTGTCAGACAGCGGGAACGCGCCCGCAATGCAGGCACCCGACGTTGCCGCATCTGCGGCACCGGTGGCATCTTTGGCAGGTGAACCTGACCGCTGAGACCTCCATCCGCCCGACCGATCCCACGGATCCCCTGGACCTCGACCTGCCCTCGCTGGTCGCGGAGTTCCGCAGGCGCTTCGGGAAGGGCCAGGCCCATGCCCTTTCCCTATTCCGCCAGATCCAGCGCACCGGGGTCTGCGACCCCATGAGCCTTCCCGAATACGTCCACAACCCCAAGCTCGCCAGGCTGGTTGCGTCGCAGTTCCCCGTGCGGTTGCCGGAGGTGTGCGGACGCTCCGGGGACGGGGAGACCTTCAAGTTCCTGCTGCGGCTGCACGACGGGCTGGAGAGCGAGTCGGTGGTGATCCCGATGCGCTCGTACAAGTCGCTGTGCGTGTCGTCGCAGGTGGGATGCAAGATGGGTTGCGCCTTCTGCGAAACGGCCCGGATCGGCCACCTGCGAAACCTTTCGGCCGGCGAGATCGTTGCCCAGGTGCTCGTGGCCCGGCACGTCCTGGGGGAACCGGTCGAGAACGTGGTCTTCATGGGCATGGGCGAACCGATGGACAACCTCGACAATGTCCTGCGGGCGGTGCGGATCCTCTCCGACCCGCAGGGCTTGGGCATCTCGCTCCCCTCCATCACCATCTCCACGGTGGGCCATGTGGACGGAATCCGTCGCTTGGCGCGGCTTGCCACGCTGCCGCCCCCGGAGGGCCTGCCCCGCCTGCGCCTGGCCGTGAGCCTGAACGCCCCCAACGACGCTCTGCGCTCGGAGCTGATGCCGGTGAACCGCCGCTGGGACCTGGCTCAGTTGCGGACGGCGCTCCTGGAGTTCCCGCTTTCGCGCCGAGACGATGTGCTCTTCCTTGAATACGTGCTGCTCGAGGGCGTGAACGATTCCCGCGAGCACGCGCTTGAGATCGTCGAACTTTTGCGGGGAATCCGGGCCTGCGTGAACCTGATCCCCTTCAACCCCGGTCCCGACGCACCCTACCGGCGGCCCTCCGAGGAACGGGTGAAGGAGTTCCACCGGTGGCTGCTGGAGGCCGGACAGTACAGCCGCATCCGGGGAGCCAAGGGCGTGGGGGCCATGGCCGCCTGCGGACAGCTCGGCAACCCCGGCCTCAAGCGGACCCGAGGCGGCTGACCGATATTGCTGTACCCTCCTTCAAGCGGACAATTCACTGGAGCTCACGGAAGCTAGACAGGTTCCCGTGCGGACAATTTGTCCGGACTTTCTTTCTGCCTGTCCACCTGACTCGTGCTGCCACAGGTGATTTTTACATTTCACCCAGAGTTCCCAAAGTCCGTAGGACTCCTCAAAGGCTGATGCATGAAATTCCAGATCTTCCTCCTTTTCACCGGTACATTAGTCATGGCCGGCACCTATTCCGGCACCGTCACGCTCCTGGACGGAACGCCGCTTGCCGATGCGCTCATCAGGATCGGCACAGACTCGATCGTCACGAACCCGACCGGACGATTTTCGATCGGCTTCACCACCGGGCTCGGGAGGCGATCGGAAAAGCCAATTCCTGTCACATCCCATCTCGTGGTCGACCAAGGCCATCCGCACCTCATCTTCTCCGGAACCGATGCATCAGGACGCATTCGCTTCCCCGCGTCGAAGCCGAACATCTCGATCTCCGCCCGCGGATCGGCTCGAAGCGCGGCGCAGATCGACACATTGAGCGTCTATTGGAAAGGAAATCGGCTGATGGTCCTTCCCATCACCAATCCAGATTCCAGCGACCTCGCTCTGGCCATCGACACCGCATGGAAGGACGATGCGGGGATCCCATGGAATCCCCGCATCCACTACGGCACCCTCCTTGATCCGCGCGACAACCAGGCCTATCGCACCGTGAGGATAGGAACCCAGACCTGGATGGCGGAAAACCTGAACTTCCAGACACCCGCGTCTTGGTGGTACGAGAATCGGTCGGACCGAGGTGCCAAATTCGGCAGGTTGTACGGTTGGCTAGATGCGCTCGCCGGGGACACATCCCATATCGGATCGGACGATTCCATCCCGACCCAGGGAGTATGCCCTTCCGGATGGCATGTCCCCACCTATCCTCAATGGATCAAACTCAACCTGACTGTCGATTCCGCGTCGCCATGGACCAAGGGCGCCTTCCGTCTCAAGTCGACAAGCGGCTGGTTTCCGATGTACCTGAGTCCCGAGAAATGCCAAGGGTCCGACATCCATGGCTTCCGCGCGATTCCCAGTGGCTTGCAGAAGGGCCTCGATCCAAACCTTGTCTTCAGCCATGTGGACTCCGCCAGCGCCTGGTGGACAAGTACCCGATGGGACGGGGCCGATTTCGAGACGTATGTCCGGTACATCTCGGCAACATCCTTCGATTCGTCCCTCACGCCCAGCATTGGCCCAAGGTATGCAGGCATGTCCATTCGGTGCATCAGGGACTGATTCGTGCCGGCGTCGCTCGCCAGGGATTTCGCGCGCTTCGAACGGGCTTGAGGACACGCCACCCGCTACCTCCGGAGAGGTTCGTCCCGGAAGCCGGTCACCTCGGAGCTTCCCCGTAGCTGGTCTCGATGGCCCGGATCGCGGCGTGGAGGGTTCGGTTCACGGGGACCTCGATGCCGTGTCTTTCGGCCAGCGCGATCACGTGCTCCGAAAAGAGCTCCACCTCGGTCTTGCGGCCGGCCTGCACGTCCTGGAGCATGGAGGTCTGGCCGTGATCGGAGAGGGTGTCGACCGTCCTCCAGACCAGCGCGATGTCCTCCTCGGTCAAGGGGATGCCTTCGGCGCAGGCCACTCCACGGGCTTCGCGCATGGCCGCGTCCATCAGGGCAAAGGCGTGCGGATTGCGGTCGGGGCCCTTGAATGTGCGGAAGGGGCGGCGGATCAAGGCGCTCGTCTGGTTGATTCCCACGTTGAACATGAACTTGTACCACAGCCGGTTGAGCATGTCCTCGGGAACCTGGTAGGCGATGCGGGCGCGGTCGAAGGCGTGCGCGATGGCCGCGACCCTAGGAGACCAAGGCGCTTCGTTGCGGGCGTCGCCGAAGACGACGAGGCCTTCGGAACGGTAGTCCAGGGCGCCGTCCACGAAGCCGGCGTCGGTCCCGACGATCATGGCGTACGGCAGGCGTTCGGAGCCGTACACCGCGCCGATCTTCTCCTCGCTCGTGATCCCGTTGAGGAGCGAGAGGATCAGCGTCTGCGGGCCGATGTGGCTCTCGAGGTCCGCGAGGATCACGGGGAGGTGATGGTTCTTGCAGGCCACGATCACCAGGTCGAAGGTCTCGCCGCTTCCGACCTCCACGAAGCGGAGATCGACAGGCGTGCCGTTGACCGCGAAGCCCTGCCTGCGGTAGCGCGACAAGCGCTCGCCCCCTGCCAGGATGCCGACGCGATCGTGAAAGGCCTTTTGGAACTGGGTGGCGACCAGGGTGCCGACGGCCCCGGCTCCGGCGATCAGGACGGTTTGGATTTCCATCCGTCAAAGGTACCAAGGGAGCCGGCGCTCTGCGCCAGGGATGAGTTTGACAGGATCTGTCGCGGTTCCCTAGCGGGGCAGGCGCAGCGTCGTCGTGCCGAGCCGGGTGCCATCGCGGGGGCGGCCCAGGAGGTCGGTACGCACCGGAATCCTCGCAGGTACCGTGCGGCGGAAAGTCGCGATGCCGACGGTGACGGGAGCCATGCCGAAATCCCGGATGCCTGCGGGACTCGACAGGCGGCAGAAGGCCGAGACACCGTCGCGTTCCAGGGCCGTCACCAGGACGGTGTCACCGTGCCGGAAGGTCCGCAGTTCCAGGACCAGGCTCGAATCCCCCGAACGGAGCGTGTCGATCTCGGTGAGCCATCCGCTCCCCTGCCCCGGAGCGAGGATCTTGCGGGCGAGGATGTCGGCGAAGAGGGAGCGGATCGCAGGGGCGTAGACGGAGCGGTCCAGGGAACTGCGGCCCCGCAGCCCGGTGCGCAAGGACCAAGCAGCAAGGCCTGCGTCGAGCGGGTCCAGAACCAGCAGAAGCCCGGAGTCGCGCACGGCATTGGTCTGCCATAGGCGCAGGAGCGGAAGCACGGCGCGGGCGGAGTCGAGGGAAAGGGAATCGGGATAGGTTCCCTTTCCCTGCTGCCAACTGGCGGCATCCGTGGCGCCTTGCCTTGCATCGGTCAGGGCGCGCGTGGTCACGAGAGTCTCGCGGGGCAGAGTGTCGAGACCGAGCGTCGACCAGCGGGTGCCGATCCGGCGCCGCGCAAAGGCATGCAGGCCGGAGGTGTCCAGGGCCAGGTTCCACAGGGTGTCACCCGAGGTGCGGCTCCATAGGTGCAGGCGTATCTCGGCAAGCAATGTGTCCTGCGCGGCGACCCCTCCTGAATTTGACAGGATCTGTCGGAGAGCCGGAATCACAGCGGTGTCTTCCCAGCCCAAGGGACCGATCACGAGGCTGTACGGATCGAAACGAACGGCCCGCAGCATCCCGTCGCGCCACGCAAGGCCCGACCAGAAGGCCGGGGCGAGGCTGTCGATCAGGATACCCTGGCCGGAAATCGGCGGCACTCCGATCTCGGCCGGATCGCGCAAGAAGCGATCCCATTCTTGGTGGTAGCTGGCTTCCAATGTCCCGAGCTGCCGAAGTTCGGGCACAAGCATACTATTGGCGGCAAGCGCGGGCAGGGCATACAGGAGCAGGGAGGGCAGGAGACTGCGTGCGTGGGGCATGAGGAGAATCTAGTCCCAGAAAGCCGTGTATCTTCCCGGAAATCAAGGAGTCACCCATGTCGAACGTCTGCAACGAACGCCTCATCCACGCCTCCCCCGCCGCCGTCTTCGCGGCGCACCGCCACCGCCTGGCGGCAGAGGTAGCGACGGGGACCGCCGCCTGATGGTCCCGTTGGAATCCTACCGCAAGGAGGCCTCTGCCCTTGCCGAGGTGAGCGAGGTCGAGCATTTCGGGATGCTGGCCTTCCAGCGGGGCAAGGTGCGCTTTGCCGCCTTCGACCCCAGGAAGGGCGCGCTTTCCCTACGGCTTGCCGCGACAGATCCTGTCCGTGCCGACGGGATCGCGCGGGGCGTCCTGGCCCCGGCCCCCGGCAAGTACGGGAACGAAGGCTGGACCACCGTGGACCTGGAACGCATGGAGTGGGACGAGTTCGTCGCCTTGCTGGCCTCGGCCCACGCCCTTGCCGCGGAATCCGGGGCGGCTCGTCGCCGCAGGCGCGGGAACACCCCGGCATGGATGCTGGCAGTCATCCTCGCGATGGCGGCGGGACCCGCCGCCCCGCTCCACGCCGCCGATCCCGCACCGGCCGGCGCACGGAGCGAGGAGCTGCGGATTCCCTCGGACGGCGCGGTCCGGACGGCGCATCTCCACCTCCCGCCCGGCCTCCAGGGGAAGCGCCCGCTGGTGGTCGCGCTGCACGGGGGAGGCTCGAACGGGCGAACGATGGAAAGCCACTCCGGCCTTTCCGAGCTTGCCGACCGCAAGGGGTTCCTGGTCGCCTATCCCGACGGCAGCGGACGGCTCGGCTCCTTCCTCACCTGGAACGCCGGGTGGTGCTGCGGCCATGCCCGGGACAAGGGCGTCGACGACGTGGCCTTCCTGGACCGCCTGCTGGATGCCCTGATCGCCTCCGGGCGCGTCGATCCCGACCGCGTCTACATGACGGGGATGTCCAACGGAGCCATGATGGCCTACCGCTACGCCGCCGCGCATCCCGGTCGACTGGCCGCCCTGGGCGCCGTGGCCGGGACGGCGGACTTCGACCCTCCAGCTCCGGCCGGGCCGCTTCCGGTGGTGCACCTGCACGGGACCAAGGACGAGAACGTCCCCTTCGAGGGCGGAAGGGGATCGCGCACGATCGGCACCTCGCAGGACCACCGGCCGGTCCAGCAGACGCTGGACGCCTGGATCCACGCAGATGGAGCAGGGAATCCCCGCAGCACGGCGCTGCCTGCCAAGGTCCAGGACGGCACCGCAGTGACGCGCACCGCCTGGTCCACCGGGCAGGACAGCCTTGCCGTGGTGCTCTACCGGATCGAGGGAGGAGGCCACGCCTGGCCCGGACGGAAGAAGTCCCCGTTCCTGCCGGGCCGCGCCACCGCCAACCTCGACGCCGACAGCACGCTTTGGGACTTCTTCGCCCGGCACGTCAGGACAGTGCACTGAGCCAGCGATCCCGTCCCGCATCGGCAAACCCGGAATCGCTGCGGAGCGAAAGCTACCGGCCCGACTTGACCACCTTGTCCATGACCAGCTTGGCCAGCCAGGCCGTGGCGGAGCGCGGCATCAGGTGCGTGCAGAAGGCGACCAGCCTGTTGTGCCATCCGGTGACCACGTGCACCTCGCGCCCCAGGGCGGCAAGACCGATGGCCACCACCTCGGGCGCGTCCATGGCGTTGGCCTTGAAGAAGTTGCGGGCATCGGCCACGGCACCGAATTCGGTGCGGGTGGCGCCGGGGCACAGGGCCAGCACGTCCACGCCGTAGGGCTTGAGCTCGAAGTGAAGGCCTTCGGCCAGCATCAAGTTCCAGTTCTTGGAAGCGGCGTAGAGCGTCCAGCCGGGCATGGACTGCCAGGCAGCCAGAGAGGCCGTGAAGACGATGCCGCCCCGCCGACGCTCGCGCATCAGCCCACCCAGCGAATGCGAGAGCACCACCGGAGCCCGGCAGTTCACATCCAAAAGCTCCAGGCTGCGCTCCACCGAGGTGTCCAGGAAATCCCCGGTGGTGGCAAAACCGGCATTGTTGACCAGAAGGCCGATCTCGATGTCGTCCACGTCCAAAAGCAAGCGCTCGATGTCCTCGGGGCTGGCAAGGTCGGTGTGCAGGCAGCGCACCAGGATGCGGTGTTCCTCCTGCAGCCGCATGGCAAGCGCCTCCAGGCGGTCCTGGCGGCGGGCCACCAACACCAGGTTCAGGCCTTCCCGAGCCAACTGGCAGGCGAACTCCTCCCCCAGCCCGGAGGAAGCACCAGTGACCAAGGCCCAGGGACCGTAACGACGCGCGAGGTTGGATCTGCTCATGCCCGATACGATAGCATTCTGCGAACGTGCGATCGCGGGACTACATTCCCTGCTTGAGAGGGATGTGTCTTTGCTCACGGAGGTTGAAATGGCGGATGCGATTCGGATCGCGATCGTGGGAGCAGGCGTCTCCGGACTTTCCACTCACCATCGCTTGGAACAGGAAGCCAAGGCCAGGGGACTGGATGTGACGGTGGAGACCTGGGACCCCAAACCCGATCCGGGCGGCAACATCTCCACCCATTCCGACCACGGCTACCGCTGCGAACAGGCCGCCGAAAGCATCCTGTACAGCCGCCGCGAGGTGGTGGAACTGGCCCGCGAGGTCGGTCTGGGCGACCGCATGGTCCCGGCTGCTCCCGGTGCCCGCAAGCGCTATCTGGTCTTCAAGGGGCGACTGCAGGCCGCCCCGGAGTCCTTGGGCCAACTGCTCAAAGGGGGCTTTCCCCGCCTGGGCGCCGTGCTGCGCGCCATGCTCGAGCCCGTCATCCCGCGCGGCCCCGAGGACGAGACGGTCTACGCCTTCGGCAAGCGCCGCCTGGGCAAGGAGCTGGCCCAGAGCGTCATGGACCCCATGGTCACCGGTGTCTACGCCGCCGACCCGACCCGCCTTTCGGTGCGTTCGGCCTTCCCCCGCATCAAGGAACTGGAGTGCCGCTACGGCTCGCTCCTGTGGGGGCTGGTGAACCGGCGCTTCGACAAGCACCGTCAAAAGCCCTACGGCAAGGGATCCTTCTCGTTCTCCGGCGGCATGGCCGAGTTCGTGGCAGGTATTCGCGCCGGGCTCCAGGGCGCGGTGTTTCAGAACCGCCCCCTCACCGGGATCTTCCGGGAAGGAGCCGGCTGGCGGCTGGTGTCAGGAAGCGAGGAAGGCCTCTTTGACCAGGTGGTGCTGGCCATCCCGGCCCACGCCCTGGCCGGACTGCCCGGCGACCTGCCGCCCGGACTGCGGGAGGAATGCCTGCAGGTGCCCTACAACCCGGTGGCGGTGGTGTGCCTGGGCTTCGACCGCGAACAGGTGGAACACCCCTTGGACGGCTTCGGTTTCCTGTGCGCCGGCCGCGAGAAGCGCAGGATCCTGGGCACGCTCTTTTCCAGCACGCTCTGGCCCGCCACCGTGCCTCCCGGCAAGGTGCTGCTGCGCACCATCGTGGGCGGTGGTCGCCAGCCGGAGCTGGTGAACCTGCCCGAGGAAGAGCTGGTGGAACTGGTGCGCCAGGAACTGGCAGAACTCTTGGGCGTGCACGGCACCGCCGACTTCACCCACGTGGTGAAGTGGGAAAAGGGCATTCCCGAATACCAAGTGGGACACGCCGGCCGGGTGCGCCAGCTGCGCACCATGCTGGACGGCTCGGGACTGTGGCTGGCCGGCAACGCCTGGGACGGCATCGGCGTGGGGGAATGCGTGGCTGCGGCCACGCCCCGGGCCCGCGAGATCCTGGAAGCCGCGACCCGCGTTCCGGCGGCCTGAGGGCCGCCGCCGCGCCAGGGATGCGCAGGGGGCCCAGGCCGTACCGCAGGCACCGACAGCCCGGAGCAGCCCGGCCCCGCCCCCTGGGGCGGGGAGGCGCCCAACGCAAGAATTTGAGCCCTACGCTGCGATTTCGCTTGCAAATTGCTAATATGGCCGGATGAATGAAAATGCAGTGGAGACGGTCGAACGCTCATTCCGCGAATTCGGCCTTCCCGAGAAGATTGTAAAAAGCCTCGAAGAGCGCGGCATCAAGGCCCCGACTCCGGTTCAGGAGGCTGTACTTGCGCACCTGTTGGCGGATCCCGAGAACCTCTCGAAGGACGACCTGCTGGCGCAAGCACGAACCGGCTCGGGCAAGACCCTGGCCTTCCTGTTGCCGGTGGTCAAGGCCCTGAGCGAGGGCAATGTCGCCCGCGCCTGGGTGGTCTGCCCTACCCGCGAGTTGGCCCAGCAGGCCGCGCGCGAAGCCAAGCTGGTGCTGGGCGAGGAATCGGTGGCCCTCCTGGTCGGCGGCATGCCCTACGGCCTGCAGCACCAGGAACTGCGCCGCAACCCCTCCCTGATCGCCGCAACCCCCGGCCGCCTGACCGACCACCTGCGCCACGGCTCGGTGGAAGAAGGCTGCGACGTGCTGGTCTTGGACGAAGCCGACCGCATGCTCGACCTGGGCTTCCAGGAAGAGCTCGAAGCCATCGTGGCCGCCTCCGGCAACGAGTCGCGCCGCTGGTTCTTCTCGGCCACCTTCCCCCGCAATGTCGCCCAGGCCGCCGGCGACTGGCTGCGTCGCCCCAAGCAGATCCGCCTGGATCAGGGACGCGGCTCCAGCCACGTGCCCCAGAAGTACGTCGTGTCCACCCGCGAGCGCTGCCTCGAGGCGTTGGTGCGCCTGGTCCACCACCACGAGCCGCACCGCGCGCTGGTGTTCGTGAACACCCGCCTGGAAGTGGAGCACGTCGCCCAGACCCTGATCCGCGACGGCATCCCCGCCGACGGATTGTCGGGCGACCTGTCGCAGGAAGCCCGCGAACGCGCCCTGCAGCGACTGCGCGAAGGCCGCGTGACCGTGCTGGTGGCCACCGACGTGGCCGCGCGCGGCATCGACGTGCCGGGCCTGTCGCACGTCTACAACCTGGGACTGCCCACCGATCCGGCCAACTTCACCCACCGCGTCGGCCGTACCGCCCGCGCCGGTGCCGAAGGCGAAGCCTGGAGCGTGATCACCAACGGCGACCGCCGCAAGCTGTTCTTCCTCTCCCGCGAGACCGACGCCAAGCCCGAGGAATGCGAAGTGCCCGACCGCGAGTCGCTGGTCAAGCGCCGCCGCGAGAAGCTGGCCCTGCGCGTGGCCGAAGGCCTGGGCGAAGGCATGGTCCTTCCCGAGCCCTTCCAGGCCCTGGTGGAAGAGCACGGCGCCGAAGCCGTGCTGGCCTCGCTGGTGCACCGCCTGGAGCCGGATCCGGCCCCGGAAGTGCCGTTCCGCCGCGGCGGAGCCGGTGTGCGCATCGAGAACGGCGGCCCCAACGAAGGCACCCTGGGTGCTTGGCTGGCCGTGGGCGTGGGACGCGAGGACGGCATCCACCCCAAGGATCTCGTGAAGGCCCTGGCCCAGCACGCCAAGCTCGATCGCGACGACCTGGGACTGGTGAAGCTCTTGCCTCGCCTGACCTTGGTGGAATGCACCAACGAAGCCCTCCTGAAGCTCTTGCAGGTCAACCTGACCTGGGGCGGCCGCAAGGTGCGCTTGCGCGAAGCGGAGCCTCCCAAGATGCGTGCCTGATGGAGACCCGCTCCCGACTGCTGGCCGCCCTGCAAGGGCGGCAGGAAGAGCGCCTGGCGGCAGGAATGCTGCGCAGCCTCGGGCAGACGTGGGCGGGACCCTTTGCCAGCAACGACTACCTGGGCTTGGCACAAGACGGGGAGCTCTCGCAGCGCCTGGTCTTGGCCGTCTCGGAGGGCTTGCCGACCGGTTCCACCGGCTCGCGCCTGCTGTCGGGCGGGCACCCGGTATTTGCCGAACTGGAAAATGATTTTGCCGTGGCCACCGGATTTCCGGGGGCCCTTTTTTTTGGCTCGGCCTCCGAGGCCAACCGCGCCGCCGTCACCACCCTGGCGGGGCGTCACGACGTCGTGGTCCTGGACGAGCTCGCGCACGCATCCCTTTGGGACGGCGCCTTGCACAGCGGCGCCCGCCGCGAGCGCTTCCGGCACAACGACCCCGAGCACCTGCGCGAGGTCCTGCGCGGACTGCCCGCCACCAAGGTGCGGCTAGTTTTGACAGAATCCGTCTATTCCATGGACGGCGACGTGGCGCCGCTTGCGGAACTCCTGCAGGTGTGCGAGGAGGAAGACGCGCTGCTGCTGGTGGACGAGGCCCACGCGGCGGGCATCTACGGGATCAAGCGCACCGGCCTTTCCGAGCAACTGCCCAAGGGCGGGGCCCTGGTGGCCACTGTGCACGGCTGCGGCAAGGCGCTGGGCAGCTCCGGCGGCATCCTGTGCGCGCCGCAGGAGGTGCTCGACGAGATCGTCAACACCTGCCGCGAATTCATCTTCACCACCGCCCCATCCCCATTGACTGCCTTCGCGGCCCGGCAGGGCTGGCATCTGGCCCGCACCCAGGACTGGCGCCGCACGGAGCTCTTCGCGCTGGCCCGAAGGCTCCAGGACGGCCTGGAGGAGCTGGGCTTCGCGGTGCCGCCGCGCCGCGTCCCGACCGCCATCCTGCCCATCCTGGGCGGCGGCCTGGAGGCGACCCTGGTGCTGGGACGGAAACTGTCCGAACGCGGCTTCCCGCTGCGCGCCGTCCGGGCACCGACCGTTCCGGTCGGCAGCGAACGGCTGCGCCTGACCCTGAACGCCACGCAGGGCCCCGAGGAGATCGAGGCGCTGCTGGAGGCGCTGCGGCAGAGCCTCCGAGGCGTGCGCCTCTAGGGGTTGATGTTGGTCAGGCTAGCGAGCATCACGCCGATGAAGCTCATGAACACCAGCGCAAAGAGCAGTTGCTCCTGGAAGGAAAGGACGCGGGGCGGCAGGCCCACCGGAACCTTGGCCGCAACGGTGTCCTTGACCGCACTGTGACGCTTGGCCAGGGTCGTGTCCTTGGCGCCCTTGGATGCCGATGAGTCCGTGGCCAGCGAATTGGCCCCCGCACGGGTCGCGGTGTCGCGCACGGCCGGGATCGCGGCGACGGCCGTGTCGATCCGCACGTTCTCCACGGCGCCAGCCACGACAGAAACCGTCAGGAGGATCCGTGCGGCGCGCCGGAACATCAGGCCGAGAGGGCCTTCTTGACCAGGTCGTTCACCATGGCCGGATTGGCCTTGCCCTTGGTCTCGCGCATCACCTGGCCCACGAAGAAGCCGAAGAGCTTGTCCTTGCCGCCTCGGTAGGCTTCCACCTCGGAGGGGTTGGCCGCGATGATCCTGGCCACGGCCTCGTCGATGGCGCCCGTATCGGTGACCTGGCGCATGCCGTTCTCGTCGATGAGCACGTCGGGCATCTTGCCGGACTCGGTCATCAGCGCGAACACGTCCTTGGCGATCTTGCCCGAGATGGTGTTGTCCTCGATGCGCTCCACCAGTTGGGCGATGTGCCCAGGCCCGAAAGGCAGCGCCTCGATGGCCTTGCCGCTGTCCTTGACCAGACGCAGCACCTCGGTCATGATCCAGTTGGAAATGGCCTTGGGGGAGTTGCGGATCGCCACCGCAGCCTCGAACCAGTCGGCCCAGGACTTCTCCAGGGTCAGCACGCGGGCGTCGTATTCGGGCAGGCCAAGCTCCGCTTGGAAGCGCGCCACGCGGGCCTCCGGCAACTCGGGCATGCTGGCTCGGATCGACTCGATTCTCTCGGTGGTGATGGACAGAGGCAGGATGTCGGGCTCGGGGAAGTAGCGGTAGTCGTGCGCGTCTTCCTTGTCGCGCAGGTTGCGCGTCACGCCCTTGACGGTGTCGAAGCCGCGCGTCTCCTGGATCACGTGTCCGCCGTTGTCCAGGATCTCGGACTGACGCAGGATCTCGTACTGCACGGCCTTCTCGATGTTGGAGAAGGAGTTCATGTTCTTGAGCTCGCAGCGCACGCCCAGCGGGCTGTTCTCGTCGCGACGCAGGGACACGTTCACGTCGGCGCGGAAGTTGCCGTCCTCCATGTTGGCGTCCGACACGCCGATGTACTCCACCAGCTGCTTCAGGCGCTGCATGTAGAGGATGGCCTCCTGGACCGAACGCATGTCGGGACCACTGACGATCTCGCACAGCGGGGTGCCGGCGCGGTTGGCGTCGAACACCGAGAAGGGACCGCGGTCGTGCATCAGCTTGCCCGCGTCGTCCTCCATGTGGATGCGCGTGAGCGAGATGAACTTGTCGATCGCGCCATCCTTGATGTGCAGGCCGCCGCCGGTGCAGATCGGACGGTCGTAGATCGGCATGCCACCGGTCTGCGTGATCTGGTAATTGCGGGGCACGTCGGGATAGAAGTAGCTCTTGCGGGTGAACATGGCGTGCGGATTGATGTCGCAGCCCATCGCAAGGCCCAGGCGGACGGCAAAATCGACCGCCAGCGCGTTGGGACTGGGGAGCGTTCCCGGGAACCCGAGGCAGACCGGGCAGGTGTGCGTGTTCGCATCATCCCCGGTCACGATCTCGCAGCCGCAAAAGAGCTTGGTGCGCGTCTTGAGTTGGGTGTGGACTTCCAGGCCGATCACAACGGAATAGGGCATAGTCCGGAAAGGTATCAACACAAGTCCCGCCTGCGGGACTCAAAGTCGATCAGGGCTCCTCAGGCTCCAGCGACTGGGCCCATTGCGGGGTCACGCAGTCGTCCAGCACCTGCTGCAGGAACTCTTCCCATTCGTCGCGGCGGGCCGTGTGGCGCAGCGCCAGGATGGACGGGCGCAACGGCAGGCAGTCCTGCTCGTCCACCAGCTCCACCACCCAGGTCTCGGGGATGCAGTCGGCCACCTCGGCGGCGAAGGCCGGGCCGAGGCAGGACTTGCGGTCCAGCACCACCAGCGCCGGCGGGTCGCCGTCCATCAGGGGCTCGCGCAGGCTGCGTCGCACCAGATCGACGTCGTCGCACACGTAGACCATCCGCTCGAACGGCGTATCGTTGCCCTCCATCCATTCGAGGATCCAGCGACACACGCGCTGGGAGCGTTCAGAATCGGAGCATAGCAGGAAGACTGGACCGTATCTCATCCGTCCCCAAACATAGTTCCAAGTACTTGTTTGACAAGGACTTCCGAGTCGCAAGGGCCTTGATCGAGCAGGATCGCATCCGCCAGGCGCATGGCCTCGCCCACCCGAGCCCCCTTCACGCGGGGGTCGGCAGCCATCCAGACATGGCCCACCGGAGGCTTCTGAGCCGAGGCCACGCGCTTGCACGCATCCTGCCAAGCCTCCCGCAGTCCCGTGGACGCGATGCGTTCCTCCCAGCAGGCCAGGAGCCCCACCAGGGCTGGATAGTGCCGCTCGCGCACCAGCGAAGCCTTTTGCGACAATTTCTGTCCTGGGGCGAAGAGTTCCGGGAAGCGGGTCCAGACCAGGCGCGCCGCGTCCTTCTCGTGATTGGAAGCCCGCAGACGGTCCAGCAAGCCTTCGGCCTGCGGGAACAGCGCCGAGCGCTCCGCAAAGGTCGATTGGGCCATCCAGGGGCACAGGGCAAGGCCGAAGCCCACGAACCAAGGCACCTCTTCCGGCCAGACCTCGCCAAAAAGCCGCTCCATACGATCCCGCACCAGCGGCTCGGAAAGCGCCGCATCCAGCTCCGGGAAGAGCGCCGCCAGGATCCCCGACTCGCGCAGGAGCCGGAGGCAGGGCAGGAACGGCCCCTGTGAGAACATGCGCCCCAGCTCCTCGTGCAGCCGTTCGCCCGAGAGCGTGACCACTTCCCCGCTGAGCTCGCACACGGCCTTCCAGGTGTCGGGGTCGATGGCAAAGCCCAGGCGAGTGGAAAAACGAACCGCACGCAACAGGCGCAGGTGGTCTTCGAGGAAGCGCTCGCGCGGATCGCGGATGCAGCGCAAGAGTCCTGCCCGCAGGTCTTCCATGCCCCCGACGTGGTCGATCACCTCGCCCGTCTCGGCGTCCAGCAGCATGCCGTTGATGGTGAAGTCGCGGCGTTGCACGTCGCCGATCGCCGTGGTGCGTTCCACCCAGGATGGGCGGCGCCCATCGAGGTACGGCCCTTCGGAGCGGAACGAGGTCACCTCGATGGGCTGGCCCTTGGGCACCAGCACCACGCCCAGCTCCGGCTTGAGCGCGACAGCACCGGTGAAGATCTCCATCACCTGGGCCGGTTCGGCCGAGGTGGCGATGTCGTAGTCCTTGGGCGCGGTGCCCAAGAGGAGATCGCGCACGCACCCGCCCGCAAGCCAAGCCTCGTGCCCGTGCTTGCGCAGGCGGCGCACCACCGCGAGCGGCCCGTCCCAGGCCGACCAATCCAGTTCCAGTCGTGTCATGTGGGGCGCAAATCTAGTCCAGAAAGATCTTCAGCCCTTCCGGGGCGCCCGCAGGCGCCGAAATCCGCAGCGTCTGCGGCAGGTCAGACGGAGTCGGATCCAGGAATTCCAGGGCGCAGGAGTGGAGCCACATGCGTTCCGCGCCGATGCCGACGGCAGGCGCGTCCGCCTTCGCGTTCAGGCGTTCCAGGAACTCGCGCGCGCCCTTGCCGTCGTAGAGCGGGTCCCCGACCAGCGGGTGCCCGATGGACTCGGCGTGCACGCGGATCTGGTGGCGCCGCCCCTGGTGCGGACGCACTTGGCACCAGGTCGCGTCGCGCGCCTGGTCGCGCGCGATCGGCTCGAAGACGGTGCGGCATTCCTTGCCGTCGGGTCGCACCGCCAGCCGAAAGCGGATGGCGCTGGACTCGTCCGGACCGATGCCCGCGTCTACCGTGACAGGTTTTGTCAAATGTCCGTGGACCAGCGCCAGGTACTGCTTGGACAGGCGCCGCCGCTCGAAGGCCGTCTGGATCCAGGAGAGCAGCTCCTTGGTGCGCGCGAACAGCACCAGGCCCGAGGTGTCGCGGTCCAGCCGGTGGCACGGCGACCAGCCCTCCCCGTGGAGCTTGCGCACCTGCCACACCAGCGTCTGCCGGAAGACCTTGGCGGTGGAGTGCATGGGCTGCCCTGCCGGTTTGTGGACGGCCATCCAGTCCTCCCCGCGCAGCGCCACGCTCCAGTCGGTGGGCACATCGGGCTCCCGGTAGTGGCCGTGCTCGTAGGCCAGCTCCTGGCCCTGCGACAGGATCCGTCCTTCGTCCAGGACCGTCGCGCCGTCCAGACGCACCGCACCGGCGGCCACGCGTTCCCGCCAGGTCTCGCGGGACTGGTAGGTGAAGGTGCCTGCGAGGTGGTCCAGCAGGGTGCGCCCCTTGGCCACCGGCCCGAGGACAGAGAGGAATACGTACGGACCGTCGTCACCCGGAAGCAGCGCCACTCAGCGGATCATCCGACCAGCTGTTCCTGGCGCACCAGCGGGAACTCCAGGAGCACCGTGGTCCCTTCGCCCTTCACGCTGCGCAGGCCAATGGTGGCGCCCGAGTACTCCAGCACCGTGCGCACCACCGGCAGGCCCATGCCCACGTCGGTGGGCCGGTCGCCGCTGGAGAAGAACGGATCGAAGGCCTGCGCCAGCTCGTCCTCGTCCATGCCCACGCCCTCGTCCTTGAGCGAGACCTTCAAGAGGCTCTCGGAAGGCTCCATGTGCAGCTCCAGGCGGCCGCCCGAAGGCATGGCCCGCATGGCGTTGTGCAGCAGCTGGTAGAGCACCGCCTGCAGGTCGGTGGACGAGAGGGGGATGTAGACGCCTGCGGCCGAGGCCCCCGTGATCACCAATTGATGGCTCTGCTGGGTGCCGGCGCGCAGCGCGTTCCAGGCCAGCGTCAGGCATTCCGAGAAGCGAGAGAGGGTCGGGTGGTTGTCGCGGCGGGCACCGGCGAAGGTGACCAGCTGCTGCGAGATGGTGGCGGCGCGCTGGGCGTTCTCCATGATGGTGTTCACGTACTTGCGCAGCGGGGCCGTCTCCTCCATGCGGGCATCCAGCAGCTGGGCCGCACCCGAGAGGCCGCAGAGGATGTTGTTGAACTGGTGCGCCAGCCCCCGCACCAGCGTGGTGGTGGCGCGGCGTTTTTCCTCTTCCAGCAGGCGTTTCTGCAGGCGCGAAAGGTCGAGGTAGGTGCGGACTTTGGCCAGGATCTCGGCGGCGTTGCAGGGCTTGGGCAGAAAGTCGTTGGCGCCAGCCTGCAGGCCGCGCAGTTTCTCGTCCTCCCGCTCGCCCAGCGCCGAGAGGATGATGACCGGCACCGCGTTGTTGGCCGTGCGCAGGCGGTGCACCACTTCCACGCCGTCCAGTCCCGGCATCACCACGTCCATCAGGACCAGATCCGGCCGGAGGCGCTCGATGTCGGCAAGGGCCTGCACGCCGTCGGTGGCCTCCAGGATGGTGACGTCCAGGGAATCCAGCAGCTGGCGGAAGAAGTGCCGCATCCAGGAATCGTCATCGGCGATGAGAATCTTCAACTTGGGGTCCATCCCAGACACGTTAATTCCCTCCGCAACGACGCGCGAAAGTTTTCTCCCGCAGCTACTCCCGGCGCATGACCTCGAAGGCCACTACCGAGGTCGCCACGGCCACGTTCAGGCTGTCCACGCCGTTTTTCATGGGAATCGAGATGCACTCGTCCATGGCGTTGCGCACGGCCGGACGCAGGCCCCGGGTCTCGCCGCCCATCACGAACACGGCCGGACGGGGAAGCGCGTGCTCCCACAGCGACAGGGACGATTCGCCCGCCAGCCCGAAGATCCAGTAGCCGGCCGCCTTGAGCTCGCGCACCGCCTCGGAGAGCTTGGGGACGCGCACCACGCCCACCCGCTCCCCCACTCCGGCAGAAGCTTCCAGAAACACCGCATCGGGCTGGGCACTGCTGGTCTGAGGGATGATCATGTGGTCGATGCCGGCCGCCACCAGGGAGCGGGCGGCCATGCCCAGGTTGCGGGGATTCTCCACGCCCTCGAAGGCGAAGACCACCTCGCGCCTGGACAGCGGAAGTTCGAGGAACTCCTTGATGCCCAAAAGCGGGATGGCCGAGATCTGGGCCAGCACGCCTCCGTGCTCGGGGGTGTTGGCGATCTGGGCCAGGCGGGGCAGCGGCACGATGCGGCATTCCACGCCCCGGTCCTTGCACATCTGCTGGACGCGCTCGCGCAGCGACGGCCTCGCCGTGTCGGAAAGCAGCACCCGGCGCACCGGCTGCGTCCCCAGGAGAAGCTCCTCCACTGCCCGTCGCCCCCAGACCACCGCCTCGTTCGTTTCATTCATGGGCAGCAAGGTAGCCTCGGAGGGATGCGTTTCCCCGTTTCTTGGCGCCGCACCCGAAAGTTCCCCGGGCCAGGCGCCCCCGCTGGCAAGCGTCGCCCGTGCCATCGCGGCTCAGGAGGCCTTGCGGAACTGCGGACGCTTGCCTTCCGACGCGCACTCCATCAGGTACATGTTGATCAGGGACTGGTACGGAATACCCGTTTCGTTGCCCAGCCCCTTGAAGTACTCAAGCGCAGTCGTGTCCAGGCGGATCGAGATCGGCTTGCGCACTTGGGAAGCATAGGGATTCTTCCGTGCTTTGGAGAAGTCGTACTCGGCCATCATCGATGCCCCCTTCCGTACTGTGCAGCTTCGCTTCCTGTGGCTTTTCTCGCGGAGATGATCCGCAAGACCAGATCATCCCCTTGCTCTTCACGCTCACAGTGGACCACGACCAGGATCCTGAGCCGGAAACTCATTCCCAGCAGCAGGAACCGTTCCTCTTGTGAAGAATGCTCCGGATCCGGAATCAGCAAGCCTTCGGCATCCGAAAAGACACTTCGTGCCTCGTCGAAGCTGACGCCGTGCTTTTTCTGGTTCCTTGCAGCCTTGCCTGCATCCCACACAAACATCATACTCTGTATATACACAAAATGGAATGCAAGCGCAACTCACGCCATCCCAATCAAGCCAAGCGGGTCTTGGAGGCTTCGCCCTCGAGCTCGCGTACCAGCCGGGGCACCAGGTAGCCCGGCAGGCGCAGGCGCAGTTCCTCGACCAGCCCGACGGCCTCCGAATCGGCCACGGCAAAGCGGCGCGAGCCCTTCACGGCGTCCAGGACATGCAGGTAGTACGGGAGCGCCCCGACGGCCCAGAGCCCGTGCGACAGCTCCTCCAGCGCGTCCACCCGATCGTTCACCCCCGCAAGCAGCACAGACTGGTTGAGGAGCGTGACACCGTGGGAACGCAGGCGTGCGCAGGCTTTGGCCACGTCCGCACCGAGTTCCCGGACGTGGTTGGCGTGCAACACCACCACCGCCTGCAGCCGCGAATTGGACAGAATCTGACAAAATTCACTGGTGACCCGGGAAGGGAGCACCACCGGCAGGCGGGTGTGGATGCGCAGGGTGCGCACGTGGGGAATGGCTTCGATCTGTGCGACCAGTCGCGAAAGCACCGCATCGGGAAGCGTGAGGGGATCGCCGCCCGACAGCAGCACCTCGTGGATGCTCGCGTCCCCCGCCACGTGCGCAAGCGCCGGACGCCAGGCGTCCAGGGCGTGCGGTTCGTCTCGGTACGGGTAGTTCTGGCGGAAGCAGTAGCGGCAATGCACGGCGCAGGCGCCGGTGGTCACCAGGAGCACGCGCCCCCGGTACTTGTGCAGGAGCCCTTGGGCGGCGCGGGCCGCCCCGTCCCCGACCGGATCCAGACGCTCCTGCGCATCCAGGAGCGCCTCGCGCGCATCGGGCCAGACCTGCAGCAGCAGCGGGTCCCGGGGATTGCCCGGCTCCATGCGCCCGGCGAAGGCCCGGGGCACCAGGAACGGGAAACCCTCCTGCGGCAGCGCGGGCAGCTGCGACGGCTCCAGCCCCAGCATCCGGGCCAGCTCCTGCGGATCCCGGACCGCGTCCCTCAACTCCTGCTGCCAATCCATGCTCCACCCTTCGACAAGGGCCGCAAATGTGCATTCTTTCGCGGCCGGCGCCCAAACCGCGGCGCGATCGCCCCCATCCCTAGAAGCGCACCTCGGCTCCCCAGAACACGATGGGAAAGGGCATGTTCAGGTCGAAGAGCTTGATGGCGCCGGTCTTGTCGTCGCGCATCAGCATGTTCGGGTCGTTCCAGGCGTTCCACACCTCCATGTAGGTCTTGGCCGGACGCCCGAAGAAGGTGGTCTCCTTGGACAGGCGGATATCCAATCTCTGGTACGGAGCGTAGCGCTCCCCGTTGCGCGGCCCCACCACCGCCAACGTGTCGTTCTGGACATACCGGCCCGTCGCGGCGTCCCAGGTGCTGCCGTCCACGTTGCGCCAGCTGGTGTAGGGCTGCCCGGCCCAGGCGGCATAGCGCAGGTCCAGGCTGTACCTGCTGGGCATGTGAAAGGAGTTGACCCACTGGAAGGTCCAGGGGCGGTCGAGCGTGAAGGGGTACTCCGGCTCGTTCCCGTGGTCCTGCCGACGCGAGCGCGCCAGCCCCGCCGTCACCCAGCCCTTCCACCAGGGGACCGGATCGTAGAAGAGCGAGGCGTCCAGTCCCAGCGCCGTGCCGGTGCCGGTGTTGGCGTAGACCAGGTGGTAGTCGCCGGTCCCAGGGATGGCCGCCAGGCGCGGGGCCGATAGGTCCCAGTAGGACTTGGCGTAGCCCTGCAGCTCCATTCTCCAGGATCTGTCAAAATCGTGGGACCACTCCAGCCCCCCGTGCAGGGCCTTCTCGCTGGCCAGTCCCGGATTGGAGGAGCGCTGGGAGAAGTCGGTCACCTTCTGGGAATACACCCCCGACGAGACCGTGATCTCGTCCGACTCCCCCACCTTGAACAGGGCCGAGGCCCGGGGGCTGGCCAGCAGCTCGCCGCTGTAGCCGTCGCGCTCGCCGCGCATCCCCAGGCGCAGGCGCAGCCAGTCCTGCGCGTCCCACACGTCGCTGGCCCACAGCGCGAAGTCGTCAGAGCGGTCGCTTCCCCGGTAGTCGTAGCGGACCAGGTCGGGCAGGTCCTGGAGCACGTCGTAGTCCCAGCTCGTGGAGCCGTTGCGCAGCACCGAGAAGCCGCGCGCCCCGAACACTCCCAGCATGTCGGCCAGGTTGCGGTTGCCGTTGATCAGGAACTCGGCCAGCGGCCGCTCCAGGTGCGTGTCGTAGCTTTCCGTCGTCGCGTCCCAGCCGCCGCCCAGCGACACCTGATGCCCGTCCCAGACGCGGCTCACGAGCTCCGTGTGCAGCGACCAGGCCGACCGCTCCAGGGCGTAGCGGCGGTCGGACGGCGAGCTCACGTACTCCCGTCCCCAGGCGGTGGAGTCCATCTTCCGGCCGTCGGAGAAGACCACGTCCCAGTCCTGGTGCTGCCAGGCGGCCTGGGTGGTCAGCACCCAGCCCCGCGACAGCTCCCACGGCAGCGACAGCACGTGCACGTGGTTGTCGGCCGCGACGCTGGCCGTGGTGTCGTTGAGCGTCACGCGCTTGCTTCCCGGGATGCTCCTGGCCCTGTATTCGTCCACCAAGTGGCCATCCAGGGTCTGCCAGTAGTCGTTCTGCTCCAGCACCTTGTAGGCGTCGTGCCCCCAGTAGCCGGTGTAGTGCAGCGAAAGCTGCTCGCTCAGACGCGCGTCCACGCCCCATTGCAGGTCGCGGAAACCGGGCAGGTTGATGTTCTTCTCGTACTCGTCCACCGAGGACTGGCTGTTGCCCAGGAGCGTCGTCAGATCCAGCAGGCGCTTGATCATGAAGTCGTACCAGAAGCCCTGCGCCGCCACGTAGGCCCCGACCTTGCCCTTGACCACCGGCGCCCCCACGTAGATGCTTCCCTTGAGCAGCGAGACCTCGGCCACGCCCTGCAGGCTGTCCAGCGGTGCCGGGCGCGACTGGGCGTACAGGGCGCCCGAGAGCGATCCGGCGCCCGAGACCGGGAAGGTTCCCGAGTAGAGCTTGAGATCCCCCGTCGCCTCCGGATGGAACACCGAGGCCGAGGCCGTGAAGTGCCAGGGCTGCAGGAGCGGCACGCCGTCCAGGAATACCCGCGTCTCCTCGGGCTTGCCGCCGCGCACGGCCGGACGCACCGAAAGGTCGCTCTGCACCGCCACGCCCGGGAGCGTATTGACCGCCCGCACCGGATCGCCCATGGTGGCCACCACCTTGCGCGCGTCCTCCCCTGACAGATTCTGTCGCGAGGCCTCCTTCTGGCGGTGCAGGTTGCGCTTTCCCTTGACGACGGTGCGCTTGCCGACGAATACGCCGTCCTCGCGCAGCCGGGGTCCGCCCTCCTTGGCCACCGAGGTGGAATCGCCTTCGGAAAACGTCGCGGTGTCGGAGACCGCTGGAACCGGCATGGCAAGCGAATCGGCCGACGCGGACACGGCGCCCAGCAATAGGAGAAGGCCCAGCATCAGTTGAACCTCCAGCCAAAACCCACATGCACCCTGAAGTCGTTCTTCCCGGCGACGCCGTAGCGGGTCGCGTCCTTGCCGCTCAGGCCCGCCCGCACGCCCGGAGCCGTCCAGGTCGCTTCCACAGCGATCCAGTCAGGGATCACCGGGATCTCTCCCAGCGAGACCGAGGCCCCGCCGAAGGCCTGCCACAGCAGGTGCCGGTCCGAGACCAGCGCATCGCCGTCGTCGGTGCTCACCGCGCTCACCCGTGTGCCCTGCAGCAGCGCGCGCCCGCCGATCCATGGACGCACCGGCCCGAGGCGGCGCGAGAGGCTGTATTCCAGCCACCAGGAATTGTCGGCCCAAGCGCCGATCCCCCACCCCGCCGTGAGGCTGTGCGCCACGGCCGTGTCGGAGAAGCCCGGCAGGCCCAGGCGCCCGTAGAACTCCATGGTGGCGGGCTCCGTGGGGATGTCCAGGTTCCAGCCGATCTCGGCGCCCGTGAAGGGCCCCCACTCCTTGCGCACCCCCAGGCGCCATCCCAGATGCACCTGGGTCAGCGGATCCTCCTTGAGGGCCGGCCTTGCGGTGTCGTAGCTGGGCGGCTTGGCAGAGTAGTAGCTGCCGTAGTTGTAGCGCAGGCAGTTGCTGCCCGACTCGTAGTAGCCTTCGGGGCAGTCCACGCTCCAGCTGCTGGCGCCTCCGATGCCCAGCGTCACGTCGCTTGCCCCCGGCGGCAGGATGGTGCCGTCGTTGAAGCGCTGCACCGTGTACAGGCAACCCGTCAGCGGGAGGCAAAGCAGCGGCAAAAGCCAGCAAGTCTGGCGGAGGGGAAGGATGGGCATCCGGCCAAAGATAGCCATTCCCATGGGGCCCTGTTCCCGCCCTGTTCGCCGCCGGACCCCGTTTGACAGTTCCTGTCCGTCGGCTCGCCAAGCCTGGGCCATCGGCGTGCGGCACGCGGCCGGTCTTGGCCCATCCGGGCGACGGTCGGGGGCAGTCCATTGCAGCTTATTGCCGCTTGCTGCCGTTGTCCGGACTACAAGAATCGATCCGCAGAAACGCGGAACAGACCGGAAAGCTGCTTTGCCACATCCTTGCTGATCGCCCGTCGGTCATGCTCCCAATCCGAGATCCTCGCAGGCGAGACCCCACCCAGCAATGCTCCCAAATGCCGCTGTGTCCATCCATGCGCCTCGCGGAGACCATTTAGGCAAGCCCCAGCCGTCAAACGGCTTGCGATCTGTTGCGAAAGCCCGGTCGCAGCCCAATCGACCAGGACCTCGTCCTCCGAGGCTGGTAGGATCCATTGGGCATACTTTGCGCGGAATCCACTGAGCAACTTGGCTGGAATGTCCGGCCGGAAACGAATTTCAATAGGGAGCTCCTTGGTGACTCCCTGCGTAGTGGATCTCGAGGATGAGCGCCTTGCCTTCCCGCCGCCAACACGCAACCCACTGATGGTTGTTCGAGAGGTGGCAATGGAAGCCATCTTTGAGCTTGCCATAGTTTCTCCATTGGTAAGGTCCCGTCGGACCCGATGCTGCCAGGATCTCCGTCAAGAGTTGGAACTTGACCTGCACCTTCGGAGGCATTTCCGCAACGTTCTTGATCACCTTCTTGGGCACCTTGATCTCCCAATTCACAATATACTCCATTTTGGGGTATATCCACAAATCGCTTCAAGACAATCCCAAAGGGACCCGAGAACCTCATCAGGGCAGGCCTTGAGAAGGCTCTCTACGGCCTGGTTGTGCAAGAATGGAACGGTTCCCATGGAGTGAATTTATCGCAATATGAACAAATGAGCAATACTTTTTCCGATCAACCCGAAAGCGGACCTCAGCCTCCCTGCGGCATTTCCCTTTCCAGGTCCTTGGGGACCGAGGTGCCGGGGATGTTCTTGAGTCCCCACTCGCGCAGGGCGCGGACCACGCCCCGCAGTTCCTGTCCCTTCTCGGTGAGACGATACTCGTGGCGCAGCGGACGCTCCCGGTAGGCCACGCGCTCCACGATCCCCGACGCCTCCAGCCGCTTGAGCCGTTCGGCCAGGATGTTGGTCGGGATCCCTTCCAGAGATGCCTGGAACTCCCCGTAGCGGCTCTTGCCCACCAGCAGATCCCGCACCACCACCAGCGTCCAGCGGTCGCCCAGAAGGTCGAGCGCCCCGGCCACCGGGCAGCGGATCGGCCCCGACTCGGGCTTGGCTCCACGCGACTTCGATTCCATTTCCCAAATCTAGCCAGTCACTTGCGAAACGCAAGCGAATACGATAGATTGATATACACTTGCAAATTGCAAGTATCTAACGAACCGAACCTCGCAAGGGATCTCGCACATGGAAGCATCGACAACGCAAGCCTACCGCATCGCCAAGTTCGGCCCCTGGAGCGAAATGGACCGCCACCGGGCCGGAACGCTGCAGGGAAAGGTCTTCGCACGGGAAGCGCTGGGGCTCACCGGCTGCGAAGTCTCGCTCCACCGACTGCCCGCAGGCACCGGCATGCCCTTCCTGCACGCCCACCGGCAGAACGAGGAGGTCTACCTCGTCGTGTCGGGCGAAGGCACCTTCCATCTCGACGGGCTGGAGACGGCCGTCTCGGAAGGGGACGTGCTGCGCGTCTCCCCGCCGGTCGCGCGGGGATTCCGGGCCGGTCGGCAGGACCTCTGCCTGGTCTGCATCCAGGCCAAGGAAGGCTCCCTGGAGCAGGCCACCCGCGACGACGGCTTCCTGCTGGATGCCAAGGCCAGCTGGATGGCCTGAGCCCGGCAGGCAAACCCGCGACGGCGGCCGGCCGTCATTGGTTGCAGGCGCAGCCCGGCAGTTCCTTGCAGAACGCGGTCTTGGCGATGCAGCCGTTGCCGCAGGACTTCTCGCTTCCCGAACAGGTCTTGCAGCAGTCCGGACTGGTGGAGGACGACGAGCAACCCGCCACGGCGAGGACGGCAGCGGCAAGCAGGAATTTCATCGCAGGCATGGCTTTCAAGGACATCGTTTGGCCTTTCGGAGTTTTTGACGGGATCATGAACGTCGTCCAAATCTAGCGATTCCCTTTCGTGGCCGACCGGAAAGGAGGTCGGGAAGCGAGGAGGGTAGGGTGAACAAAAAATCCCCGCCTTCCACTTCCGGAAGACGGGGATTTTGACATTTTTTGTCTTATCGGCCGAAGAGGCGGCCGAAGCCTGTCTTGACCCGTTCCATCATCGACCCGGCGTCGCCGGTGGATCCCCGGTCCTGGCTGCCGGCGTTGCCGTCGCGGTTCGCCGCCGGACCGTCGTAGCCGCGTCCGCGGTGGCGGTTGCGGGACTGGCCGCTCTGGGTGTTGTTGGAGCCCTGTCCTTCGCCCTGTCCCTGGCGGGACTGGCCGGGACGGCCGTTCTGGCCGCCCTGTCCTTGCGGAGCACGTCCATCGCCTGGGCGTCCCTGGCGATCTCCGCCCCTGCCTTGGGACTGTCCGCCGCGCGACTGTCCTTGCGGAGCGCGCTGGCCTTGGGCCTGCGGGGCCTTGCGAGCCTCGTGGCGGGGCTTGTCGGAACGTCCGCTGTTCTGGCGCAGGCGCGTCTCCACGTCCTCGGGCATCGGTTCCTCGAACCCTTCCGGGTTCTTGGCCACCGGGATGGAGCGCTTGATCAGGCGTTCGACCTGCTTCAGCTCGTCGCGCTCCTCGGAGGAGCAGAACGTGATGGCGGCGCCGTCGGCACCGGCGCGGGCCGTGCGGCCGATGCGGTGCACGTAGGTCTCGGGCACGTCGGGCAGGTCGAAGTTGATGACGTGGGTGATGCCGTCCACGTCGATGCCGCGGGCGGCGATGTCGGTGGCCACCAAAGCGCGGATGGTGCCGTCGCGGAAGCCCTGCAACGCCTCCTGGCGGCGGTTCTGCGACTTGTTGCCGTGGATGGCGGCGGCCTTGACGCCCACCTTCTCGAGGTTCTCCGCGATGCGGTTGGCCCCGTGCTTGGTGCGGCTGAACACGATCACGCGCTCGACCGACGGGTCGTTGAGCATGATGTAGCGAAGCAACGAGTGCTTGGCGGTCTTGCCCACGAAGTGCAGACGCTGGGTGATGCGCTCCACCGGGGTGCTCACCGGGGTCACTTCCACGCGCGCCGGGTTGCGCAGGATACTTCCGGCCAGGCCTGCGATATCCTCGGGCATGGTGGCCGAGAAGAACAGGTTGTGGCGGCTGGGAGGCAGGAGCTTGATCACGCGGCGGATGTCGTGGATGAAGCCCATGTCCAGCATGCGGTCGGCCTCGTCCAGCACGAACACTTCGAGACTGGAGAGGTTGAAGGCACCTTGGTTGAGCAGGTCGAGCAGGCGGCCGGGAGTGGCCACCAGGATGTCGACGCCGCGCGACATGGCGACCTTCTGCGGCTGTTCGCCCACGCCGCCGAAGATGCAGGTGGAACGCAGCGGCAGGTGACGCCCGTAAGACTTGAAGCTCTCCTCCACCTGGATCGCCAGTTCGCGCGTGGGAGCGAGAATCAGGGCGCGGGCGGTCTTGGGCTGGCGGGCGCGGCCGGATTCGGCCAGGCGCTGGAGGATCGGCAATGCGAATGCGGCGGTCTTGCCGGTACCGGTCTGGGCGATGCCCAGCAGATCACGCCCCTCGAGCAGGTACGGAATGGCCTGCTCCTGGATGGGGGTCGGTGTCTCGTAGCCCTCTTCGAGCAGGGCCTTTAGCAGCGGCTCGGAAAGAGCCAGATCTTGAAAACGAATGAGAAGTACTCCTTAAGAATGACGCGGAATCTCGGGAAAGGTAGCATTCCGTCGTCCCAACACCTTCCTGCGGCATGTTTCCTGCCGATATCGGCCATCGCCAGTGGCTAGATTTCCAGGAAAACTCATTTCCTCCGAAAGCCTGTCGATGCAACTTCTTCTGAGCCTCCTGCTTGCCCAGCTGTCCTCGACGGCCATCTACATGAACCAGGTCGCCTTCGAGGCCGACGGCCCCAAGACCGCCATCGTGGAGGGCACCTCCTCCTTGGCCGGCACCGCCTTCACGCTCAAGCGCGGCACCGTGGTGGCCGCCACGGGCGTGCTTTCCCCGGCCACCCAGCTTTCCGACTGGAAATCGGGGATCTACTACTACCAGGCGCGCTTTGACACCGTCAAGACCGCAGGCACGTACACATTGACCACAGGCAGCGTCACTTCGGGCAGCTTTGCCATCGGCAAGGACTCGCTGGTGGGCATGGGGCTCACGAAAGTTCTGGGATTCTTCAATGCCGACCGTTGGGTTGGCGCCGACAACGTGACCAAGTACGACGGCGGCGGCACCACCTACGACATGCAAGGCGGCTGGAAGGACGCGACGGGCGACGTGAGCAAGTACCTCAGCCACCTGTCCTATGCCAACTACATGAACCCCCAGCAGATCCCGCTGTCCACCTGGATCCTGGCCTTCACCGCCGACCGCGTGCCCACCTTGCTCAAGGCTAAGGGGATCTACACCGGCATGCGTGCAGAGGCGCTCTGGGGTGCCGACTACTTGGTGCGCTCCCTCGACCCGAGCGGCTACTTCTACATCACCGTGTTCGACGGCTGGAACGTGGACAGCGCCCGCAACATCTGCGCCTTCACGGGATCCAACGGCGTGCGCAGCGCCAACTACCAGGCCGCCTGGCGCGAAGGTGCCGGCTTGAGTATCGCCGCACTGGCCCGCGTCTCCACTTGGGGCACAGGCGGAGCCAAGACCTCGGCCCAATACCTGGCCGCCGCCAAGACCGGATACGCGCACCTCATCTCCAAGGCCGCCGGTGCCTACGCCGACGACGGCAAGGAAAACATCCTCGACGACTACTGCGCCCTGCTGGCAGCCACCGAGCTCTACGCCGCCACCGATTCCGCGCCCTACCTCGCCGATGCCCGCACCCGCGCCGCCCTGCTGGCCCTGCGCGTCTCCGACGACGGCTACTTCTGGTCCGACGACGCCAAGACCCGCCCCTTCTACCACGCCGTGGACGCGGGCATTCCGCTAGTGGCCCTGACCCGCTACCTCGAAATCGACACCTTACAGAATTCTCTGGTCAAAGACGCCGTCGTGCGCCACCTGAACTACCTGACCGGCATCACCGCCAAGGTGGCCAACCCCTTCGGCTACGCCCGCCAGAGCTTCCGCTACAACAGCGCCATCAAGGAAGGCTTCTTCATTCCCCACGTCAACGAGTCGGGCTACTGGTGGCAGGGCGAGAACGCGCGTTTGGGGTCGCTTGCCAGCGCCGCCTTCTACGCCGGACGCTTCACTGGCTACCGTCCCGACTCGGCCTTCGGCCTGTCCGACAGCCTGTTGCGCTACGGTCTTTCCCAGATCGACTGGATCCTGGGCAAGAACCCCAAGGACTACTGCTTCATGGCCGGCGTGGGCCGCAAGCAGGCACCTGGCTACTACGTGACCTCCAACGGCGAGCACCCCGGTGGCATCGTCAACGGCATCACCGGCTCTAACGACAAGGAAGACGGCACCGGCATCGACTACAAGGTCGCCGCCGACTTTCCCATGAACGCCAACTACACCGTGGGCCCCTGGCTGTCGTGGCGCTGGACCGAGCAGTGGATCCCGCACGCCCACTGGTTCCTGATGTCCATGGCCACCCTGCGCGACGAGGTCCGCACCGGCGTGAAGGCCACTCCCCCGCCCCTGGCCATCGCCTCCCGCTCCCGCAATGCCCTGCACGCCAGCTTCGTGCGCACGCCCAATCGGCTGGAGATCCGCCTGGCCTCGCCCTCCGCCCACGACGCCCAGTTCCAGATCTCCGACGTGCGCGGCCGCATCCTGGCCCGCGCCACCGTCCGCGCCGGCGAGTACGCAGCCACGGCGATTCTCCCCGTCACCCGCGAAGTGCTGGCCGTCTCGGGCCCCGAAGGCTGCGCCCTCGTGCGCCCCTGACCGAGCCGGACAGTTTCTGTCAGGGCGAGGTCAGCGCCCTAGTCGTCTCGCCGCGATCTGTGCGCATTCGCACCAGCACCGCGCCGACCGGCAACCTTGTCTTGAGCTCCACGCTGCCTTGCGCGCCCGCCAAGGCGGGGAAAGAGGCGAGCAGCCGCCCGCGCGGGTCGCGAAGTTCCAGGGAACGCAAGCTCTCCATCCCGAGTTCCAAGTGGATTCCGTCCACGGTCCGCGACACTCCAATCCCCGCGGGGACGGGCTTGGCTTTGGGACAGCGGAGTCGACGATGTTCCCTTTCCAGTAACGTGTCACCACCATTCACGATGGCGTCCACTCCGGGTAGTCTCCGGTTCCAGGAATGTCTCCGTCCCACGCAAAACGATATGTTGCGGAATCGGCCACGGTATCTTCGGCAAGAAAATGCCATTCAGTGAGTAGAGGGCGAAGTTTGACGTCTCGAGACGCAACACGAATGTCTTCACCAAAAAACCTTGGATCTCCAGCCGACGTTGAATGGGTCGTTTGACGCACACTGAAACCATCAGAAGAGATATCCACGGAGCTGGTGCGTCGTAATCGCCGGGGTAGCGGGCCGCCAGCAGCGGCGCGGAGCACAGGAGCAGGGAAAGCAGGGAGATCTTCATGGCGGGTTCCTGTTCAAAGTGGATCACCAAAGCATATCGGTGCGTGCGCCCTGTTTCTCATGCAGCATCGATGCTCCCAACTTCTCACCAGCGTCTCAGAAATCGATCGGATCCACTACCCGCACGGCAATCCCACGTTCCAGCAACCACGGGGAATCCAGGAACGCAGACCATGCCGACCCCTGGGCCAGTCCCGAAGCCACCAGCACAGCGGCATCCGAAGCAAGGAAGGAGGCCAGCTCCCAAGACGGAAACCCATCCTGGGCAAGGACAGCATCCAACCTCACCGAACGCTCCCACAGACGGGAGACCAAGGCGTCAAAGCCATCAGCAAGGTCGGCTGCGCCTGCCACGATCACTTCGCAACCGGGGTAGGCATGACCGATTGCTTCGGGACACGCCGACGTCGCGATCACAAGTACGGCTCCACCCAAATTACTTCGCTTCGACAGATCCATGCCTGCATCCCTCCCCGTTTTCAAAAGGCCTCCCCGAAGGAAGCCGTGACTCCAACCGCACCGTCCACCCAAGCGACATCGGTGCGGAAGTTCAGCTTTCGCTGGGGATTGACGGAAAATCGCAGCCCCGCTCCGAAGCTGTAGTGGAACTCGTTGCTGCCCAATTCCTCCAGGTCCGCTCCAACCTTGCCAGCTTCCGCGAACGTGACCGCCGAGAACCTCCACAACGACGGAAAGCGCAGCTCCGACTGCAGCACCAGTTGCTGCGCATCGCGAAGTCGCCCCTTGGCCAGGCCGCGCAATCGGTTGCTTCCGTCGGGCATCGCGAGCTTGTCGAAGGGAACCTGGCCATGAGTCTCTTCCCACAGCGTTCCCACCGCCAGCACCGTAGACCAGGGAAGAGGAGCGTATCCGCGCAGATCCAACGAGCTTTTGGTGAAGCTCCAATCGCTTCCCCATTCTTTGCGGTCGTAGAGCTGCCCTGCGGTCAGGAGCAGTCCTCGGGTCGGCCACCCTTGGTCGTCGCGCGCATCCCACTGGAGCGCCGGACCGAAGCCGATGCGCCGTCCTCCGGTGCGTATCCCCCGTACCGATGCCATCGAATCTCCTGCCCCACTAAAATGCGTAGAGTTCTTCTCCAGGTCGAACTGCACACCGCCCCGCAGGTGCTTCCCCAGGGAATCAGGCACGATGGACAGCAGCGACGAGGAAGCATAGACCGATCCGTTGAGCCGAAAGGAACTCATCGAATAGCTCCATTCCCGGCCAGACGGCTCGTTGCCACCCACCCAGTACTTGCCGGGCCAGTCTGAATACTGCAGGAAGGCGTTGTAGCGGACCTTTCCACAGATAGTCGATCCGCTCGGCCCAACCAGGAAGGTCTGCTGCCCTTCGGTGGTCAGGACCCCGCTGGCCGTAAACATGTCACCTGGCTCATCCGGTTGGGACGGACGAGCGAAGAGCATGCCCAGGAATCCGATCTGCCCGCCGGTTTCCTCCGTGTAGGCCCCGAACGGCACCACCAAATAACGTTGGAAACTCGTGTCTGGAGATTCCAACGCAGCAACCAAGGCGGGGAACAACAGAAATCCCATCCACAGAACAGAATGAATTCGCGCAGCATCCTGAACGGTTGGTATGTAAAATTTCAAGCATATCTCCTCGCTCAATGGTTTGTCACAGTACCAGTTCAGCATTCTTCGTCCATGCTTCCTTCGCAGCCTACTGGTCTTGCAGCAAGGCGCATTCAACCCTGAAGCTAGTGGTCGTCAGGACTTCAATAGTGCGTAGAGATCGTCCCAGGAGGATAGAACTGCCGTCGGGATCTCTGCGGCCTGCCCCCGCATCAGGCACCTCAACCAACAGCCGGATGAGGCACTGAAGAAGAGCTCCGCCACTCGCTCCGGCTCCAACTCCGAGCCCAATTCCCCACTGGCCACGGCCTTGCCAACCACTTCGACCCAAGCCTCCTGCTCGAGAACGAAGTGCGTCCCTACCCGTCTACTGAATCCGTCGAGCACCTGCATGGCATCCCAGATGAGCCTGAAATGATTGAACTGCAGCCCGCAGTCCTTCCCGTCAGGCTTTGCCACAGGCTCGAGGAAAAAGTGCCGCATTTCCTTGTATACGGCGCGATAAAAAACATGAAACGACTGCTTGGGCAAGCGTCCGAAATCGATCTGGTAGGCGTGGAATTCCCTGCCGATCACTTCTCCAAAGAGTTCTTCCTTGCTGGAAAAATGGTGGTAAAGCGCCCCTTTGGTCACTCCCACAGCCTCGGTGATGTCCTTGATCGACACGGCGTCGTAGCTTCTCTGAAGGAAGAGCTTCGTGGCAGCTTCCAGGATGTCTTCTCTCGTGTCGCCCATGATTCTCCCAAACATACCAATCGTTCAGTATGGCCACTATATCCGGAGATGCAGGGAAAGTCAACCCTCATCCGCAGCAGGCCGGGAGAAAACAAGAAAGGACCGCAGTCGCCTGCGGTCCTTGTCGCTTCTTGACAGGTTCCGTCATGCGACGGAAGCCCGACAAATACTGTCTTATCGACCGCCGCGCATCAGCGACTTGACGCTGATGGCGAGCTTGGTGTTGTTCTGCTTCTTGTCGTTCTTGCCGTTGCCGAACTTGGCCATCAGGTTCTCGAGGGTCGGAGCCGGGCCCTTGGGGGCCGGAGCGCGGCGATCGTCGTTGTTCTGCGGCTGGAAGCGGCCTTCGTCGCGACCGCCGCCCTGGGGGCGTCCGGCGTCGCGGTTGGGCGCGCGTCCACCTTCGGGACGGCCACCGTTGCGGGAATCGCCACGGGGACGGTCGCCGTCGCGGCGCGGAGGCCTGGCCTCGCCTTCGCGACGGGGACGTTCGCCTTCGGGGCGCTCGCCACGCGGAGCGCGCTCGCGCGGGGCGGCGTTGGCGGCGTCCTCGGTCTTCATCGAGAGGGCGATGCGCTTCTGTTCGGTGTCGGCTTCCAGCACGCGCACGCGCACCACCTGGCCCACGGCCAGCACGTCCTTGGCGTCCTTGACGAAGCGGTCCGAGATCTGCGAGATGTGGACCAAGCCGTCCTGGTGCACGCCGATGTCCACGAAGGCGCCAAAGTTGGCGACGTTGGTGACCACGCCTTCCATCCACTGGCCGGCCTTGAGGTCGGAGATCTTGTTCACGCCTTCTTCGAACGAGGCGTACTTGAACTCGGCACGGGGATCGCGGCTGGGCTTCTCGAGTTCCATCGCGATGTCGCGAAGCGTGGGCAGACCCACCTCGTCGCTGGCGTACTTGGTCAGCTCGATCTTGGCCACCAGCTCCTTGTTGCCCAGGAGCTCCTTGACTTCCACGCCCAGGTCCTTGGCCATGGTCTCCACCAGCGCGTAGCGCTCGGGGTGGACGGCCGAGGCGTCCAGGGGATGGCTGGCGTCGGGGACGCGCAAGAAGCCTGCAGCCTGCTCGAAGGCCTTGGGGCCGAAGCCCGAGACCTTGATGAGGTCGCCGCGACTGGCGAAGGCGCCGTTGCTGTCGCGGTGGGCCACGATGGCCTTGGCCACGTTCTTGGTGATGCCCGAAACGTAGGACAGGAGCGCTTCGGAGGCCTGGTTCAGGTTGACGCCGACCTGGTTCACGCAGGTCTCGACCACTTCTTCCAGCTGCTTCTTGAGGTCGTTCTGGTTCACGTCGTGCTGGTACTGGCCCACGCCGATGGACTTGGGGTCGATCTTCACCAGTTCGGCCAGCGGATCCTGCAGGCGGCGGGCGATCGAGATCGCGCCGCGGATGGTCACGTCCAGGTCCGGGAATTCCTTCACAGCCAGCACCGAGGCGGAGTACACCGAAGCGCCGGCCTCGGAGACGATCACCACGCTGGGACGCACGTAGCCGTCTTCTTCGGGGATCTGCTTGATCACCCCGCGCAGGAAGGACTCCATCTCGCGGCCGCCGGTGCCGTTGCCGATGGCCACCAGCACGGGCTTGTGGCGCTTGACCAGCGCCAGGAACACCATGGTGGCCTCGTCGAACTTGTTGGCCGGCTCCAGGGCGTACACGGTGGCCGACTCCAGGAACTTTCCGGTCTCGTCCACGATGGCCAATTTCTGTCCGGTGCGGAAGCCCGGATCCACGCCGATCACGGTGCGGGCACCGGCTGGAGGGGCCAGCAGCAGGTCGTGCAGGTTCTTGCAGAACACCTTGTAGGCTTCCTGCTCGGCGCGGTCCTTGAGGATCAGGCGGATGTCGGTCTCGATGGACGGAGCCAGCAGGCGCTCGTAGGCGTCGCGGGCGGTGGCGGCCAGCGCCATGCCGATCGGGGTGCTGGGATGCGTCACGAGCTTGGTCGCCAGGAACGAGACGGCCGAGTCGGTGTCCACTTCCAGGTTGGAGCGCAGGACTTCTTCCTTCTCGCCGCGACGGATGGCCAGGATCCGGTGGGACGGGAGGGTCTCCACCTTCTCGCGGAAGTTGTAGTACATCTCGAACTTGGAGCGCTTGGCGGCCCAGTCCTTGCGGGCCTCGCAACCCAGGACGCCTTCCTTCTCGGCCTTGCCGCGCAGGTACTGGCGCACGTCGGGATCGTCGGCGAGCTCTTCCGCCAGGATGTCGCAGGCCATGCGCACGGCGGCGGCGGCGTCGGGAACGCCCTTCTCCTCCGAAACAAATTCTGTCGCCAGTTCCTCGGGCGAAAGCTGCCCTTCGTTCTGGCGGGCGTGCAGCGTGCGGGCCAGCGGCTCGAGCCCGGCTTCGCGAGCCACGGTGGCGCGGGTGCGGCGCTTGGGCTTGTACGGCAGGTACAGGTCCTCGAGCTCGGTCTTCTGGAGCGTGGCCTCGATGCGGCTCTTGAGCTCGGGCGTGAGCTTGCCCTGTTCCTCGATGGACTTCAGGATGGCGGCGCGACGCTCGTCCAGTTCCTTGAGGTAGGTGTAGCGGTGATCGAGCTCGCGCAGGACCGTCTCGTCCAGTTCACCGGTGCGCTCCTTGCGGTAGCGAGCGATGAACGGAATGGTCGAGCCCTGGTCGATGAGCTCGATGGTGCTCGCCACCTGGGTGGGGCGAACATTCAGTTCTTTGGCGATGATTGCAGCGTAGTCCATGGTGTTCTCCGAATTGAGGCGGGAAAGATACTCCAAACCTTCGCCGGAACGGCAAAAGGGAAACGGGCGCCTCCCCGGCCGCCGACAGATCCCCGCAAATTCCTCTACGCGGGCGCACCCGAGGTCCGTCCCATCGACGGAGCTTGCAGGGAATGCGACACGACCGGGGCCGGGCTGCCTGCCAAGCCTCCTCGCGCCTCACCCGGCGGTTCACCGGCTGCGGGGTCTTGGCCCTGCGGGCGGCATCCCTGGCGCGGCAACGTCGTATCGGACTTGCCTACAACTCGCGAGGCCACTGTCCCGGTACCGACAGCGCGGCATCGTCCAGGACTCGGGACCGGCGCAACTCCAGCACCAATGCGATCTTGCGGGAGAGATCATCGAGACGCTCCTCTGCAGTCATGCCAGCGAAGTCGCGAGCCTGGTGGCCGTCGAAGGCAGGATCGATCACGACAGGGCCTCCAGATCTTCGATGTCGCGAAGATCCTTGCGCCTGGGAGGATTGACTTGCCGTTTGGCCAAGATCAAATGCTCACGACTGGAGATCCTCACCGAATGGCCGCGGACGGTCACGACCTTGGCATCGCGCACGAGGTCCGACCAGGCTACGGGATAGCTCAGGAACACGTCGATCTGTTCGATGCCATCAGGGGACTGCGCCGTCCAGACCAGAGCGTCCTTTTCCTTGACCCATGCCTGCCGACGCGCGGCATCGCACAGCCAGTGCATCGGCTCAGGGATGCGCGGAACCATCCCTCGCGCCTGGAATACCCCAATCAAGCGATGGTAGTTGGCTTCGTCGTCGGGCACGCGCACATCGACATCCATCGTGACACGCTCCACTCCGTGCAACACGCAGGCCACGCCACCGCAGAGCACGAACTCGACCTCTGCGACAGCAAGATCCGCGATGAGTCCGGCAAGGTCGGGGCGGGAGGTCATCTATCCGCGCACCCGCCTCAGGGCGTGCTCGTAGACCTTCTCGTACTCGGGGACGGTGCGCTCCCAGGAAAAGACCGGGGCCATGGCGCGCTTCTGCATCTCCACAAAGTGGTGGCGGCGGTCGAAGTAGGTGCTAACGGCCCAGCCCAGGGTGTAGTAGAGCGATTCGGCGCGGTACTCGTCGAAGACAAATCCTGTCCCGCCGCCGTCCCACTCCTGGTAGTTCCAGACCGTGTCGGCAAGGCCGCCGGTGCGGCGCACCACGGGAAGCGAGCCGTAGCGCATCGCGTAGAGCTGAGAGAGTCCGCACGGCTCGTAGCCCGAGGGCATGAGGTAGAGGTCGGAGCCGGCGTAGATCTGGTGGGCCAACGCCTCGTCGTAGCCGATCCAGTTGGCGACCTGCCCCGGAAAGCGGACCTGGAGGTCGGCAAGGTAGGCGTGGAAGGCCGGATCGCCCGAGCCCAGGAAGACCGCCTGCACGTGCATCTCGCGAAGCGCACGTTCCATCATGCCCTGCACCAGATCCAGCCCCTTGCCCGACACGAAGCGGCTCACCAATCCGATCACGCAGCGAGCGGGGTCCTGCCACAGGCCCATGCGCTCCTGCAGGGCGCGCTTGCACTCGGCCTTGCCGGAGAGGTCGTCGGCGGTGAAGTGCGCCGGAAGGAGCTTGTCGGTGGCGCTGTCGAAGTCGCGGTAGTCGATGCCGTTGAGGATGCCGAAGAGATCCCAGCTGCGGTCGTTGAGATACATCGCCAAGCCCTTGCCGCCCTCAGGAGTGCGGATCTCCTGGGCGTGGGTGGGCGAGACGGTGGTGATGCAATCGGCGAAGTGGATGCCGGCCTTGAGGAAGTTCACCCGGCCGTAGTCCTCGAACTTCTCGGGGGTGAAGTGCTCCGGCCCGATGCCCATGAAGTCCAGCACGCCCTTCTCGCCGGTGCCCTGGTAGCCGATGTTGTGGATGGTGAGGACCGTGGCGGTCTTCTCCAGGGGCGAGTACCAGGCGTCCCAGGTCTTGCGGAACACCACCGCCGGGGCGGTGGGCCAGTCGTGGGCATGGACCACGTCGGGAATCCAGTTCGTGTCCTTGCAGAACTGCTGCGCGGCCTTGGAGAGGTAGGCGAAGCGCCCGAGGTTGTCGGGGTAGGCGTTGCCGCCCTCGTCGTACACCCCGGCCCGGTCGAACATCTCGCCGTGCTCCACGAACCAGGCCTCCACGCCGTCACCGTGCTCGCAGCGCGCACGTCCGCACCAGATCTCGCCCTTGCCCATGTGCACGCAATGCGCACCCGTCGATTCGATGCCGTGCTTGGCGCGATCGATCTGGCGGTAGAGCGGAATGCAGACCTTGACATCGTGCCCGGCACGGGAAAGCGCCTTGGGCAACGTGCCCACCACGCCCCCCAACCCGCCGGACGTGACATAGGGAGATGCCTCCGAGGCAACGAACAGAATCTTCATGCTTGAGAAAATGCATTAAAAGAGACCAGCTAGGACATTGTCCGCAAGCGCGATCCCGAAGGCCTGCGGTTGCAGTTGCCACACATCCCGGTCCACTTCCGATGGAAGTGCTAACTTGTTGCCCGTGGCCATAGACATTTTCCGTTCGATGAAAAACCTGCTCGGTGGTGAAGAGGATCCGCAGGGTCCCCAAAATCCCCCCACCTCGCCGATCCCGGTGTCCGAGACCTCGGCGCAAGTGGACGCCTATGCCCAGTTCAAGACAGGAAGCATGCCCGCCATCAGCTCCTCCGACTTCCGCTGCCCCGAGCGCGGCGAGGAGTTCGAGGTCTACGCCCGCACCTTGGAGCGCGACTTCAAGGCCTACGACCCCGACTTCACCATCGAGAAGTGGCTGGGATCGGGCGGCTTCTGCGACGTCTTCTACGTCCCCGAAGTGAAGATCCCCGGCAAGGGCCGCCGTCGCGCCGTGCTGCGCGTGCTGCGTCCCACCAAGTACCGCACCACCGATCCCGAGCTGAACAACCAGAACATCCGGCTGTTTCTCACCGAGATGGGCTACAACCTCTACCTCTCCAGCCAGAACGTGCCCAACGTCGTCAAGATGTACGACTTCGGCTTCTTCGGGCGCGCCGCCGGCCAGGGCCGCGGCGGCGAGGGACCGCGCCACCTCTACATGATCATGGAGCACGTGGACGGCGAGGACATCTCGATGCGTTGGCGCAAGAAGCCCTCCGACGAGAAGGAACTGCTCAAGCGCGTGGTGCTGGTGAACCTGATCGCCGGCATCGTGGGCGACCTGCACTTCCGCGGCATCATTCACTGCGACCTCAAGCCCACCAACATCCTGATCCGGGGCGACGCCCCCTACCTCACCGACTTCGGCTCGGCGCGGTGGATGCACGTCAAGGACGACGTGGGCGGCATGCACATGATCATGCCCGGCACCCAGACCTACATGTCCTACGAGCAGCTGCAGGGCGACATCTATCGCCTGGACCAGCGCACCGACATCTTCTCGCTGGCGGTGCTGGCCTGCTACGCCTTCACCGGCGTGAATCCCTTCCAGGCGCGCGGCGACATCGACATCAAGAACGAGCCCATGGGCCTGGCCGCGCTGTCGATGGTGGATCCCGAGGTGCCGCGCATCCCCTACCGCTCCGGCGACAAGCTGCGCGAGTTCCTGTTGGAATGCCTTTCGCGCGACCCCGAGCAGCGCCCCAATTCCATGGTGGCCTTCCAGCACCGCCTCAATAGCTGGATCCTGGAAAGTTGAACCGGCTGCTCCTGCTGTGCTGTGCCGGAGCCTGGGCGGTCGGCACGGACCTGTCGCCGCGCTTTGCCACCGCCGCCGGAAGCCTCGACGAGATGTTCCTGTCCGGTGCCGTCACGCCCTCCGTGGCCACCTCCGACCAGGACGCCATGCACGAGACCTGGAGCCGTTTCGCCGGCCTCCCGACCTCCTTGGAGCTGGGCGACGCCCAAGGCCCGCTGCTGGGCGAGCCCCAGGGCAACGCCTGGGCCGGAGCCACCTTGGCCGATTCCATCGAGCTGTTTCCCGAGGTGGGCTTCGGCGGCATGCCGTGGCTGCGGCTGCGCTCGGCCACGGTCCTGCCCGACACCCCGCGCACCCGCATCGCCTTCTGGCGCGGACCGGTCGGCTCCTACCGCTTCGGCCTGGACGTGGAACGCCGCCTGTCCCGCTCAGTGGGCCTGCGCGTGGCCACCCAGATGCGCTCCTACCCCGCCCGCGCCTGGAAGTACCGCGACCAGGTGAACACCTGGTACGTCAGCAGCGCCCGCCCCGTGGACTCCCTGCCCAACCGGGGCGTCACGCCGGGACTGGACGACAGCCGCTGGGAAGCCGCCCTGGGCACGCCGCTTCCGGGAGGCAGCATCGAGGTCGGCTGGCGCTGGAACGACGTCGACCGCGGCTTTCCCGACCCTTCGGCCGACACCATCTCGCTCCCGCTGCGCGGCGAGCGCAACTCGCAACTGGGCTTCGTGCAACTGCGCACCCAAGGGAGCTTCTGGCAGGTGGACGCCGGAGGCTCGATCGGTTCGTTGGACTTCACCCAGCCGCAATGGGCCTTGGACACTACCGGAGCCCGGATGGCAAGCTTCTCGGGCACCGAAAGCCGCGCCCAGGGCGAGTTCCTGCTGCGTGGACCGGCGTGGCAGATCGGCCCGCAGTTCCTGTTCCTGCGCCACGACGGCACCGCCAATCTGAGCGCCGTCTACGTCGAACAGATCCAGCGCACCGGCCTCGGGGCAACCCTGGGCACGGACCAAGGCCCGTACCTGATGGCAAGCGCCGGTCGGACCACAGCCGATCTCCCGCAAGGTTTCTTCGACTTCTGGGACGCCACCGGGCGTCTGGGCTGGAACGGCACCGGTCTGGGCGCCGAACTCGAAGCCTCCCGCCAGGCGCGTTTCCCCCTTTTGACGGAATCCGTCCTGGGCGATCCCGACACCCGCTGGCAGCCCGGCACGGCGCTGGTGCCCCAGGAGAACCTCTACTCGCAGGCCACCCTGCGGCTGTCGCCGTTGGGGTTCCTGCAACTGGACGGTTCGGCCGCCGTCCTGAGCATCTCCGACCGCATCGCCCCCGCCGCCTTCGGGCAGGAGCAGGGGAGCCTCGTCACCGTCCGGTCGGCCTTGGCGATGAGCAACCTCTCCGGCCAATCGCAAGGCTACGGCCTGCGCGGCGGCGCCCGGCTGCACCTGGGCGGCTGGCAACTGCGCTCCGAGATCTCGCGCGCCTGGCTGTACGCTCCCGACGGCAGCGTGGATCTCTCGCTTCCGCAGATCCACATCCGTTCCATCCTGGATTGGCAGGGCAAGGTGCTGCGCGGCAACATGACCTTGAATTCCCGCCTGACCCTCAACAGCACCACCCGCTCGTGGGCCTGGGTCCCGGCAGGTGTCGCCTCGGGCGCAAGCGACGTCGCCACGGCCAAGCGGATCGAGCTGCGCGCCGCCAACCTCCTGGACTGGGAGAACCGCTTCGAGATCGGCCGCTTCGGCCTCTACTGGAACCTGCAGAACCTGACCAACCAGAACGTCGAGCCGACTCCCGGATGGCAGGCCCTGGGCGTGCGCTCGGGCTTCGGCATCCAATGGGCGCTGCCGGGCTGATGAAAATGCCACGAGCCTGGCGAAAAGCGCAGGCTGTGGTTGACATCGAATCCACCGGCATGTAAATTTGCCGCTCTTACACTGTCAAGGAGTGATCAAGTCATGAAGAGGACGTTTCAGCCACACAACCGCAAGCGCATCAACAAGCACGGCTACCGTACCCGCATGGCCACCAAGAACGGTCAGCGAGTGCTGAAGTCCCGTCGTGCCAAGGGTCGCTGGAAGCTCACCGTTTCCGACGAGCGCTAAGCTGGAAGCGGTCCGGGGGTGCATGCCTCTGGATTCGATCCGCTTGCCCTCGATCAAGAGCTATGCGGAACTGACCCGTCAGGGCAAACGGTTCCGCACTCCCGAGATCGAATTGAAGATCCTCGTTCCTGCGCCTGACGGCCAGCACCGCATGGTGGTCAGGCTCAAGCGCAAGAACGGGACCGCTCCTTTTCGCAACCGGGTCCGCAGGCAACTGCGGGAACTCTTGAGGGCTACACGGAACGACATGGCGCCAGCATGGATCCTGTGGAGCTTCCCCACCGCCGAACTCAAGCGTCGGCCCAGGGAGATCCGCGAGGACGCCCGCCAGTGCCTGATCGATTCAGGAGCGATGAAGGGATGAGCACGGCGGCTGCGGTGCTCAAGACCGGAGTCAAGCTCTATCGAGCGATTCGTCCACTCCTGGGCGGATCGCGTTGTCGTTTCTGGCCTTCCTGCTCTCATTACGCTCTCGAAGCCCTTGAAGCCCACGGAGCGCGCAAAGGTGGCTATCTTGCCGCCCGACGCATCTTACGCTGCAATCCGTTCCATCCAGGGGGGTACGATCCCGTGCCCCCTTCCTCTCGGGAGACCAACTCATGGACCGCCGCCAACTGACCGCCTTGCTCCTCGTGGGCGCGGCCTTCCTGTTCTTCATGAGCGACACCTGGCACAAGACGGTGCGCAAGGTCTTCGGCCTGCCCGAACCCGCCCCCGTGGCGGCACCGGCCAAGCCCGGCGCCGCCAAGCCCGTGGACACCACCGCCGCCGGCCTGCCCGCCTTGAAGCAGACCGCAGGCACAGCCAGCGAGCTGGTCGACTCCGCCAACGGCTCCCACAAGGACACCGTCAAGGTTCCGACCCGCACCGTGACGGTCCGCACCTCCGAGATGGTCATCCGGCTTTCGAGCATCGGTGGCAAGATCGAGGGCATCCAGCTCCTGAGCACCAAGTCCATCGACGGCAAGAACCCGTGGATCCTGCCCGAGGGACGCGGCGGCGCCTTGGGCCTGAAGGTCGGCGAGACCGACCTGGCCCAGCAGAACTTCCGCTTCCAGGACAGCCTGCCCGACTCCGTGAACGTGGCCGTCGGCGCCACCCGCACCATCGCGCTCACCTGGGAATCCGGTGCCCGCAAACTGGTGCGCACCTACACCTTCGCAGGCAAGGGCGAGAAGGTCGAGATCGGCTTCCAGGCCGCGAACCTGGGCGAGGACTACCGCCTGTCCTGGAAGGCCGGCATCCGCCAGATCGAAGCTCCCGGCCCCCACGTGCCGTTCGGCCCGCCCGAGTTCAACCAGGTGGTCTGGAAGGACCTCGACGAGGTCTCCAACTACTCCGACAAGAAGAGCAAGTCCGTCAGCGGCCAGACCTCTTGGCTGGGCCTACGCAGCAAGTACGCCCTGACCGCCGTGTCCTTCAATGCTCCCCGCGAGGGTGATGCCGACTTCGACACCGTGGCCAACATCGACGGCGAGCAGCACTCCTACGCCTGGAGCTTCCGCGGCCGCCTGACCAACGGCCAGGAGAAGGCCACCCTGATCGTGACCCCGCTGGAGATGTCCCGCCTCAAGGCGCTCAAGGGCGACTTCGAGAAGGTGCTGTTCAGCGGCTGGTCCTTCTTCTTCCGCGCCGACGTGTGGTTCCCCAAGCTGTGCGAGTTCGTGCTGTGGCTTCTGGTGTGGTTCCACGGGATCGTCCCCAACTACGGCATCGCCATCCTGCTCCTGACCTTGGCCGCCCGCTCCGTGCTCTTGCCGCTCACGCTCAAGCAGTCCCGTCAGGCCAAGCGCATGGCCGCCGTGATGCCGGTCATCAAGCCCCGCCTGGAGGCGGTCAAGGAGAAGTACAAGGACGACGTGCGCAAGCAGCAGGAAGAGACCATGAAGGTCTATGCCGAGGCCGGAATCAACCCGCTGGCAAGCTTGGCCGGCTGCCTCCCGCTGCTCTTGCAGATGCCCGTCTTCATCTCGCTCTACACCGTGCTGGGGCGCGCCATCGAGCTGCGCGGCCAGCCCTTCTACGGCTGGATCACCGACCTGGCCCATCCCGACGTGGTCTACGCCGGACTCAAGATCCCCTTCATCTTCCCGATGGGCATCACCATCCTGCCGATCTTCATGGCGCTGTCCATGTACTTCCTGAACAAGCAGACCATCAAGGACCCCCAGCAGCAGATGCTGGTCTACGTGATGCCGGTGATGATGCTGGTGTTCTCGGGCAGCATGCCTTCGGGCCTGGTGCTGTACTGGACCATCTCCAACGTCTACTCGGTCCTGCAGACCATGGCCATCAACGTCGGCGAGGTTCCCGCCTCCCTGGCCATCGCCCCCGCACCGGTCAAGAAGCCCAAGGGCAAGAAGGGCTGAGGCCCGCCATGGCCCGAAGCACCATCGCCGCTCCCGCGACCGCTCCCGGTCGCGCCGCCCTGGCGGTGGTCCGCATCTCGGGCCCCTTGGTGAGGGAAATCGTCACCGCAAGGATCGGACGCTCGCTGGAACCCCGGCGGGCGTCCTTCCTGCGTTGGCGCAGCCTGCAAGGCGAGGTGCTGGACGAGGTGGTGGCCACATTCTGGCAAGGTCCCGCCAGCTACACCGGTGAGGACCTGCTGGAGCTGTCGCTCCACGGCAATCCCCTCATCACCCGCGCCGTGCTGGCCGACCTCGCCCTTTCGGGCGTGCGCCTGGCCGGACCGGGAGAGTTCACCCGCCGCGCCCTGGAGCACGGCAAGCTCTCGCTTGCCCAAGCCGAAGCCGTAGCGGCCGTGGTGGATGCCGAGACGCGCGCCGGACTGGCCGCCGCCCGACACCAGCTCTCGGGCGGACTCGACGTGGCCGCCCGTGCCTTGCGCGATCGCCTGATCGAGGCCTCCGCCTACATGGAACTGGAGACCGACTTCGCCGAGGAGGAGGCCGTGCCCGACGCCTCCGCCGTGCTGCCCTCGCTCCGGACCGCCCTGGACGCCTTGGAGCGTCTGCTGGAGGACCAGGAACGCCTGAACCGCCAGACGCACTCGCCTCGCGTGGTGCTGGCGGGCAAGCCCAACGCCGGCAAGTCGAGCCTTGCCAATGCGCTGCTGGGACAGGATCGCCTCCTGGTATCCCCCATCCGGGGCACCACCCGCGACTGGGTCGAGATCCCGCTGATGTTCCCCGAAGGCGAGGTGCGCCTGGTGGACACGGCAGGCCTGGGCGAGCCCAGCGACGAGCTGGACGCCGCCGCCCAGGAGCTCACGCGACAGGAACTGTCAAAAGCCCAGCTGGTGCTGGTGCTGGTGGAATCGGGACGCCCCCTGGACACCCAGGAAGAGGCGCTGCTGCAGCCCGACGGCCGCGAGAAGCTCCTGGTGCGCACCAAGACCGACCTCCACCCCGACAGCTCCCCCTTTGCCGTGTCGGCCCGCACCAGCCAAGGGGTCGAGGCGCTTTCCCTGCGGCTGCGCTCCCTGCTGCAGGGCGAGGACGGCTTCGACCCGTCCACAGTGGCGCTGGGTTCCGCGCGCCAGCGGGAACACGCCCTGAGGGCCCACGACGACCTGCGCGAGGCGCTGGGCTTTGCCCGCACCGGCCAGATCGAGCTTTCGGCCCACTGCGTGCGCCACGCCAGAAATTCGCTCTCGGACCTGGTCGGAGAGACCACGCCCGACGATCTTCTCCATTCGATCTTCTCACACTTCTGCATCGGCAAGTGACAATGAACACGACCTGGACTCCAGACCTTGGCGACCGCTTCCTAGCCCTCCTGCGCAAGGGCATCCCATTCCCCGAATTCCGCCACGAATCGCTGATGCCCACCGCCCGCGTGCTGTCGTGGACCTCCCCCTGGGAAGCCCCGTCGCACCTAGCCACTGCCCGCACATTCCAGGACGGCACCAGCCTTTCGCTGGCCACGCCCTTGGTCCTGGCGGCAGGCGCCAACAAGCAAGCCCGCTGCCTGGACGCCTTTGCAGGCCTGGGCTTCGGAGCCGTGACGGTGGGCACCGCCACGCTGCGCCCCCGCTCCGGCAATCCGCTCAAGCCGCGCGTGCACACTCTGGAGACCTTTGCGGCCATCCAGAACGCCATGGGCCTGAACAACCCCGGCGTGGAGGTACTGGCCCGCCGCATCGAGCGCGCCCGTCCCGCCTGCGACGAGGCAGGCATCCGCATCGGACTTTCGATCTCGGAAGACCCCACCCTGCTTCCCGGCGAGGATGCCGATGCAAACGTCCTGGCCTGCCTGGCGCACGCCTATCCCGTGAGCGACTACCTGGAACTCAACCTCTCGTGCCCCAACACCGGCCATGACCGGCTCGACCAGGCCTGGGACCGCGTCGAACGGCTGCTTGCCAAGGTCTCGCAGTTCCGCGAACGGCAGGCACGTCGGATCCCACTGTGGGTCAAGCTCTCCCCCGACCTCAGCGAGGCGGCCTTTGTGGAAGCCATCGAGACGGTCCGCCGGAGCGGCCTGACAGGAACCGTCCTTTCGAACACCTGGCCCGCCACCACCGGCACCTGGCCCGGCGGCTCGGGCCTTCCCAAGCTCGATGAGGTCGGTCGCCCCGGCCTGCGCGGCGGCCTCTCCGGACGACCGCTCTACCCCCACACGCTGGCCTGCCTCCGCAAGGCCGTGGAGCTGGCCCCGGAGCTCTCCCACCTCGCCTCGGGCGGCGTGGAGACCGGCGCCCAGGCCCACGAGCTGCTGCAGGCCGGAGCCACCTTCGTGGAGTGCTACTCGGTGCTGGCCTTCCGCTGGCTGGCTGGCCGCAAGATCGCCCAGGAACTCGCGGCGATCTGACCCGCCCCGTTCCTCACGCCTTCGGGGCGATCTCCTCCTCGAGATCTTCCTTGAGGGCATCGGGAGGGCAACTGACCATCACGGCGGTGGTGATGGGGAACACGCCGACCTCGATGCCGTCCTTGGACAAGCCCGGAAGCCAGGCGGACAGGAACTCGGACAGGGCGATCTTGCGAGGCGTCTCGCCGGTGGACTTGATCCGAATCCATTCCATGGCATACACCTCGACCGGCCAGACCAGGAAGAGCTTCTTTTGCTGCGTCTTGTCTTCCAGCAGCGACCAGCCCTCGGCGGTCCCGACACCCCAGACCTCGCCGCTGGCGGCCACGGTCTTGAGGAAGTGCTCGTAGCGCAGGTCGGGGTCCTGCTTGTTGGTTCCGGTGATGTCGGGTGCGTCGTTCAAAAGGTCCTCGATCGGTTGGTGGTGGCCACGGCAGTGTCGCCCATCGGCTAAATGTGCACTGTCGGAGCACGATTCCTAAGTCCTTCGGGAGGGCGAACTTGCGCAAGATTCCCGATAGTGCGCCACTTGCCCTTTGGCATTGCCGCGGGAATACTATCTTGGCTTGCATGGTATGGCTCCTGGCGCTGTTGATTGCAGCCCCGATGCTCGTTTTCGCCGCGCACTTGAGTGCCGTGGCCGCGCGTTGCGCGGATTTGGACGAGCGACTGGAGCGCCTCCTTCAGAAGGTTCAGGTCAAGGCAGGATGATGGATCCAGGCAAATTGATCCCCGTGATCCTACGCACACCTGTACACCAGGACCTTTTCGCGTTTTGTTTGCGCAATCCCGGCTTTCGCATGGAGTTCGACGGTCTGTGTCGTTCTCTGGGCCGGTCTGCACGAAATGTCGAAGCCGCCGTTGAAGATCTTGTCGGAATCGGATGGTTGCACCGGAAGAATTCCCCACGCGGGGATGTGGTGTCGTTCGTTGCCGAATCTGACGGTGGATGGAATGGAAGCTCCTTGGAACCCTACCTCGCCCTCTTGCGCTCGGCGTCCCGACATGGGAAAGAGCAAACACAATCCGAAGTAGAATCCTGAGGTTCCAATCATGGAATACGTAATCCTAGCCCTCCTGGTCGCCGTTCTCGGCTTCCTGTTTGTGATTTCCAAGCGTCTTGAAGAAGTTCTCAAGGAAGTCCGCATCCCCACCATCAAACGCGCCCAGGACATTCCTGACCTGAAGGCACGCCTGAAGAACGTCTCCCGTCCCGAGGCCCGCGAAGGTGCCCGTCCCGAGGCTCGCCCCGAAGCTGCGGCCCGCCCCCAGGCTGGCAACGAGCGTGGCGAGCGTCGCCCGGAAGGCAATCGCGACCGCGATGGCCGCCGTGACCGCGACGGTCGCCGCGACCGTCCCGAAGGCAACCGCGACCGTGACGGTCGTCGTGACCGCCCGGAAGGCAACCGCGACCGCGACGGCCGTCGTGACCGTCCCGAAGGCAACCGCGACCGCGGCGAGCGTCGTGACCGTCCTGCCAACACCGAGTCGGCTCCTGCCGAATCCGCTGCCGCCGTCGAGACCGCTCCGGTCGTGACCACCGCAGCAGCCCCCGAAGTCCAGCAGCAGCAGGTCGGCGGACGCCGTCCCCTGAATCCTTCGGTGGCTTCGGCCCCGGTGGAAGCCGTCCAGAACAACCAGCCCGACATCTTGGCCGCCACCAGCCTGGCCCAGGAAGCCCCGGAGCAGCCCATCCGCCACGGTCGCCGTCAGCTGCCCAAGGCCAAGCCCAACCTCGACGACGTGAAGCTCGACGACGAGGCCGCCGCCTAAGCCGGTCCTTCCGGAACCTTGCGCCTCTGCCCAATCTTGGGTGGAGGCGTTTTTTTTGCTCCAAACGGGTATCTTGGCAGGCATGGAACCGATCAAAATCTACGCCTACTCCGGTTGCGGCACCTGCCGCAAGGCGCTCAAGTGGCTGCAGGAGAAGAACCTCACCACCGACGTGCGAGCCATCCGCGAGACCCCGCCGACCCTCCCCGAGCTCGAAGCCGCCTTGGCTTCGGTCACGAGCCTGCGGCAGCTGTTCAACACCTCCGGCGGCGACTACAAGGCCCTGAACCTGAAGGACCGCCTGCCCGGACTCGAGCCCGCCCAGGCCCTGCAGTTGCTTTCCCAGAACGGCAACCTGGTCAAGCGCCCCTTCGTCATCCACGCCAAGGGCACCTTGGTGGGCTTTGACGAGGCGACTTGGTCAGCCGCCTTGCTGTGATGCAGGCAAGAGCGCCAGGAAAGCCTGGGCCGCCCCCGATGGCTTGAAGCCCTTGGCCGTGCAGGCAGCGATGGTGCGCACGTGGGAATCCTCGATGGGACGCGAGCGCAGCCCGTCCCCTTCGGCCAAGGCGTAGTCGGGCAGGATCCCGACCCCCAGGCCGGCCCGCACCATGGCCTTCTGGACCGACACGTTGCCCACCTCCAGCACCTCGTCGCACACCAGCCCTTGGCGCACGAAGCCCTCCTCGATGTGCTGCCGGGTGCGCGTCTCGCGTGGCAGGAGCACCAGCCGCTCCTTCACCAGCTCCCGCGCAGGCACCGCACCGGTCTCCAAGGGCTCCCGCTGCGGCCCGAAGGCGGCGCGGTGGCGGTACTCCAACACCGGACGCAGCTCCAGCCCCGACCGCGCCAGCGGCAGGAGCACGAACCCCACCTCGCTCACGCCGTCCTCCACTAGGCGCGCGATCTCGCCACTGGAAGCATGGCGCAATTCCAGCCGCACCTTGGGGTGGCTGGCCACGAACCGCGCCAGGATGGCAGGCAGGAAGTAGCGGGCCACCGTGTCGCTGCAGGCGATGCGCAGTTCGCCATGGACCCCTTGGGCCAGGTCGCGCATCTCTTCCTGCAGCCCCTCCCATTCGCGGAAGAGCCGCCCCGTCCGCTCCCGCAAGGCCTGCCCTTGCGGTGTCGGCCGCACCCCGCGCGCCGAACGTTCCAGGAGCACGTGCCCGAATTCGCGTTCCAGCAACTGGATCTGCTGGGTGATGGCCGGCTGGGTGCGGAACAGCCGAGCGGCCGCCCGGGTCAGGCTGCCTTCGTCGCACACCACTTGAAACATGCGCAGGAGTTCGATGTCCATGTCCATGAATATAAGCGTGTGCTATCACTTCCAGGTGCAGCCATAACAGATCCTACCGCGTCGCGACTCCCGCCCCGGCCACGAAACGCACCACCGAGCGGGAGCGCGGCATGTCCAGGCGCAGCTCGTAGGCTCCCCCCGGAGAAAGGACCAGGGGCAAGCGTTTCTCCCACACCCCCGGAGTCAAGTGGATGGGCCGGGAGCGGAACAGGGTCCGGCCTCCCCCGGCTTCCGAGACCCGCACCACCACATCCTCGCTGCCGGGCTGCGCCACCGCCAGCCAGACCCCCGAGGTGTCGCTTTCCACCGCCACCATCGCCGTTCCCGGCTCAGCCTTGGTGGCCGCCTGCCAGGCCCGACTGCTGCCAGCCGGCAGCTTGAACTCAAGCACCCCGCCCGAAAGGATCAGGTCGCGGGCGTCCAGCCAACTCCAAGGCAGGGTCTTGCCGCTGCCCGACACGCGCACCAGCGCCGTCAGGTTCGAGCCGCTCGCCCCATGGGCCATGGCCCCGCCGAACCAGGTCGCCCTGGGAATTGAAAGCCTCCCCAGCGTGTCGGTGGTCAGGCTGTCCCAGCCGCCCTCGAAGAGCGCGGCAAAGGGCCGCAGCGGACTCGTGCGGCCGCGCCACAGCTCCAGGCGCCCCAGCACGGGCAGTCCCGCCCCGTCGCGTATCTGCACCCGCAACGTGTCGGGCAGGAGCGCGGACATCCCCGCCAAGGCCGTGGCGATGCGGGCCAGGCGCGGGCCCCGGTGGAGCGTGTCCCGCTCCGAGAGGCGCAGGCACAGCGGATCGATGACGGAATCCGTCAAATTCCAGGAGGGCAGCCGGGCCCAGAGCCCTTGCCGGATCGGGAAGGCCGGCGTCCCGAGCAGGGCCTTGCCGTCCTCCTGCAGGCGAAAAAGATCCCATCCCACCGCGAAGGTAGACGGATCGGGACAACCCAAAGCCCGCAGCCACGCCACCTGCACCGCACCGATCTCGGGAACCGGCAGCTTGGCCGGCACGCCCCACTCCAGGTCCAGGAGCGAGTCGCGCAGGTCGGGATGCTCCTGCGGGTCGCTGCCTGCCAGCGGCAGCCTGCCCTGGGGCACCAGCACCAGGCGCTCCAGTACCGCTCCGCGCCCGCCACTGCGCCGCAGCCGCGCATCGAGGTCGGCGACCAGCGACCGGGCGTACCGGTCGGCCCAGGCCGAATCGCGTTCCGGGGTCAGCTCCCACCAGAGGCCGACCTTCCAGTCGGCTAGGGCCAGGCTCGAAAGGGCAAGCAAGCACCGCATCCATCGCATCCTTGCAATGGAACTGCTCGCACGCCGTCAGGGTAGGGACTATTTGCGAAAATCCGCGCCGCCCGCCTCCCAGTCCAGCAGCTGCGCCTTCCGCGCCGCGCCCCAGCGGTAGTTCCCGGTGCCGCCACTGGCCGGCACCACCCGATGGCACGGCACCCACAGCGACACCTGATTGCGCGCCACGGCGCTGGCCACCGCCCGCACGGCACGGGCATTGCCCAGGCGCACCGCCAGCTCCCCGTAGCTGCACCGCTCCCCTCGTTCCAGCCGCACAAGCTCCTGCCACACCCGCGCCTGGAAGGCCGTCCCGATCAGCCACAGTTCCTGGGGTATCCCGCATCCCGAGATCCAGGCATCCACCGTCCGCTGCGCCGGCCTGTCGTCCCGCTCCCAGCGCAAACCCGCAAAGACCCTGCGCCAATGCCCTTCCCGGTCCTCCCCGGCATCCGGGAACTCCAGCGCGCACACGGCCTGGCCCGCCAGCACCACCAGCGCCTCCCCGAAGGGACTTCGGGCCCGTCCCCAGCTCAGGCGCAGCGAAGGGTCCGGGGTGGTCCCCGGCAGGTCGTGGCGGATGACGAGGCGTTCCATGTCCTCAAAGCTACAAGGCAACGGGTCGGGCGCCCGGGCGGGCTGCTGCGGGCTCGCCTGTCGGCTCGGCCCCGAGGCGGGGCCAATGCCCTGCGCATCCCTGGCGCACGTCGCCCTGCCCGGTCAGAGGGGCTTGACCACCGGCGGGCAGGGCTTCAGGACCCGACGCAGACGCAAGGCCGGCACATCGGGAAAGGTCAGCGACATGTCGACGGAATCTGTCCGGACGAACCCGTCGGGGCTCCAGTCCCAGGCGCTGCGCAGCGGGAAGGCGACCGGATGCAGCCGCACGCCCAAGCGGCCTTGCCGGTCCACGCCGCCCAACAGCATGCGCACCCGGATCGGTTGCATCTCCTGGAAGCTGTCGCGGTAGCCCCACCACAGCTTCCACCAGGGGTTGCGGGTACCGACCAGGAAGGCGGTCCGGTCCTCGACGCATTCGGGCACCTCGAGCACGAAGATCTCCGGCACCAGCTTGAGCCCGGCCGGCACCTGCCGCACCAGTTGCCGGTACGGGCTGCCCTCGGAGGAGTCCAGGAAGGCCACGCCGCCGCGCAGGCCGCGCGGGATCGAAAAACTCGCGGCCAGCTTCAGGTACAGGCTGTCCAGCCCGAAATCGCCGGGCTTGCGGACACGGGGCTGCGAACAGGCTTCGGGCAGCACCGACGAGTCCTCGCCGGCAAAGGGCACGCAGGCCAGGTTCGTGACCTGCCCCAGGGCGACCATGCGGTCGTCCAGCAGGCGCAGGCCGTGATCGAGGATGGAGGCCATGGCCGCCAGCGAGTCGTAGCGGCCGTCCACCAGCCCCACCACCTTGCCCTGCCCGTCCAGCACCGCGGAGCCGGAATTGCCGCCCACGATGGCGACATCCAACAGCACTTGGGGAGAAGCCACCTCGCCGCTGGAAAACCGCGAGGCAGGCGATCCGTTGACCACCTCCGCCCGCAGCTCGCGCGGCCGCGCCGCCAGCGTGTCGAAGCGCAGGATGGGATCCAGCGCCGCGACGCCCACCCGGCTGCGGTCGGGCAGCCCGGCATGCGAAAGCGAGAGCGGACGCGCGAGCACCGGACGGGCCAGACGCAGGAAGGCCCAGTCCTGTCCCGTCAGCTCCTTGCGCCCGGAGATCCGCTCCACCGACTCGCACTCGACCGTCGCGGCGCCCTGGGGACCGGGGAAGGTGAGCCAGACCCAGTCGCGGCACGAGGCCCCGGGCACGTCCCGCAGGTGGACCGGCACGCAGTGGCGGTTGGTCAGGACGGTCTGCGAATCGGTCAGGATGGCCGTGCACTGGTAGTTGGTGGCCCGCAGCGAATCCCGACCGTTGTCCAGCTGCACACCAGTCAGGAGCGCCACGGCCGGCCGGCAGTCATTCTCTTCGCCGCAATCCAGGCGCGGGTGCGATGCCCAAAAGCGGGCCCCCGCCAGGTCGTTGCCCAAACAGGGAATTCCCAGTGCCACCAGCAGGAGCCAAGAAAAGGAACCGCGCATCGCGAGGGATGTAGAAATTCCGCCAATGGCCCGGATCCCCCATTGCCCATTGGGTGTTTGCACCGTCTTGACGGCAATTCCAGACCCCGAAATCCACTGAATAAATGTCGTCCAAGCCGCTCAGGAATGAGACTATGTTGGGAAATTCCCGACTCTACGGTTATTTTTCCGCTTTCACACCTATTGATCGCGGGGGACTTTTGGCGTTTTCGGGATACGATTCGAAAAAACCGCTGCTGCAAGGCGTCTTTTTCGTTGTGCCCGCACCGCTGTCCTGCCGCCATTTCACGACCATCCTGACCGATGGCATGACCACTGCGGTTCCATGATTCTGCCTCTTTTTCCAAACGCCACGGCCCAGAGCGGCGCCGTCAAGACCATCCTCCGCCGTGGGGCCGGCCGCGACCCCGAGCTCGAGCCCAAGGTCCGCCAGATCCTGACCTCGGTGCGCGAAGGCGGCGTCGAAGCCGCGCGCAAGCTGGCCGAGAAGCTCGACGGCCTGCCCAAGGGCAAGCCCCTGCGTCTGCCTCCGCGCGAGATCGTCGAGGCCGCACGCAAGTGCCCCGAGGACGTCCGCCAGGCCATCAACCACGCCATTGAGCAGGTCACCACCTTCCACACCCTGCAGCTGGAGGAATCCTGGGTCTCGCAGGGCAAGTCCGGCCAGTGGCTCGGACTGCGCACCCAGCCGCTGGCCCGCGTGGGCCTCTACGTGCCGGGCGGCGCCACCGCCTACCCCAGCTCCGTGATCATGAACGCCGTGCCCGCCAAGGTCGCCGGCGTCAAGGAACTGATCGTCACCACGCCCTGTCCTCGCGGCCTCTCGCCTTCGCTGGCCTACGCCTTGGACGCGCTGGGACTGCATGAAGTCTGGCGCATCGGCGGAGCCCAGGCCATCGGCCTCTTGGCCTACGGCGACGAGAAGTTCCGTCGCGTAGACAAGATCGTCGGCCCCTCCAACGTCTGGGCCGCCCACGCCAAGCGCGAGGTCTTCGGCGAAGTCGCCATCGACAACATCGCCGGCCCCTCCGAGATCCTGGTGATGTTCGACGAGCACGCCAACCCCGAGTGGGTCGCCGCCGACATGCTTTCCCAGGCCGAGCACGGCTCGGGCTACGAGGCCGCCATCGCCATCACCACCAGCATGGAAGCGGCTCGCCGCCTGCGCACGGTGGTGGAAAAGATGGTCGCCGTCTCGCCCAAGCGCGAGGTCCTGGAACGCGTCCTGACCCGCTACGGCGCCGTCATGGCTTGCAAGGACTGGGCCACAGCCCTGGAGATCGCCAACGCCCTGTCGCCCGAGCACGCCCAGATCATGGTCCAGGATCCCAATCCGCTGGTGGAAGGCCTGACCAACGCAGGCGCCATCTTCATCGGCGGCTGGTCCTCCGAGCCGTTGGGCGATTATGTCGCCGGTGCCAACCACGTCCTGCCCACCCACGGCACGGCGCGCTTTGCTTCGCCCCTGGGCGTCTGGGACTTCATGAAGCGCACCAGCATCATCCACTACGATGCACCGTCCTTTGCCTTGGATGCTCCCCATGCCATCGCGCTGGCCGATTCGGAAGGCTTCTTCCACCATGCCGACGCCCTGCGCATCCGCATGGCTTCCAGCGAACTGAAGCAGGAGCTGGCTCCCGCCCCGACCGCCAAGAAGAAAACAGCCCCCGCCAAGCCCGCCGTTGCACTGCCTGCCAAGCTGAAGGCTCCCGCCGCCAAGGCAAGCGTCCCGGCTGATGCACCGGCTGTGGCCAAGAGCGTCAAGGCCGTCGTCAAGGCAGCTCCCAAGACCGTGGCCAAGGCCGCGCCCGTCAAAAAGGCCAAGGCCAAGGCATGATCGCCGTCCTGGACTACAAGGGGGGAAACCTCGCCTCGGTCTCGGCAGTGCTGGACCATCTGGGTGTAGCCCATGTGGTCACGGACGATCCGACGGTCGTGAGCCAAGCCGAGCGGGTGCTGTTCCCCGGTGTGGGAGCGGCCGCCGCCAGCATGGAGAACTTCCGCAAGAGCCGCCTGGATGTGGCCTTGCAACAGGCGCTCGATGCAGGCAAGCCCGTGCTGGGAATTTGCATTGGCTGCCAGCTGCTGCTGGAATCGAGCCAAGAGGACGGAGGCACCCCGTGCCTGGGAATCCTGCCCGGCACGGTGGATCGCTTTGTCTTCCCGCGCGAACCCGGCGCCCCCAAGATCCCGCACATGGGCTGGAACGCCGTGACCTGGAAGCGCGAGCATCCGGTGATGCAAGGCATCCCTTCGGGCACCATGTTCTACTACGTCCACAGCTACTATCCGGCCCCTTCCGATCCCAGCCTGGAACTGGCCACCACGGAGTACGGCGGCAAGGTATTCACCGCCGCCATGAGTCGCGCCAACCTGATCGCCACCCAGTTCCATCCCGAGAAGAGCGGCCCGGCCGGCCTGCAACTGATCGAGAACTTCTCGCGCTGGATGCCGTGAGCATTTCCCCGAGCTACTTTTAGCACCATGCAAGACCGTTTGTGCGTGTGTGTCCGCCCCCGTCCCGAGAGTTCTCGCGGGCGCCTGTGGAGCCATACCGCCATTCGCCGCCATGATGGCACGGTGTGGCATTCCCCCAACCATCCTGCCGCGACGGGCCTGCATTCGTGGGATCTGCTGTGGGTGGAATCGGGCCCTTCGGGCGAGGAGCAGCTGCGCGCCTTTCTGGCCGAGGACAAGCTTCCCCGCGAGATCCTGATCTGCGGTCCTTGCGGCGCCCTGCAACCCGATCTGCCCCAAGGCTTCGGACTCTACGCCAACGAGGTACTGGATCCCGGGCGCGGCCCGCACACACCCCGCCCCACCCGTGCCTTGTCGCTTCCTGCCATGACCCGCGCGTTGGACGGACAGGTGCAATCAGGCAAGTTCCTGACCACCGCCGTGCCGTGCGTCACGCCCAACCACAAGCAGGAATCGGGGCACGGCTACGGCGCCATTGCCGTGGACCAGGACAGCGCCCTGCTATGCCGCCCCTGTCAAGAGTCCGACCTGGGCCACGCCGTGATCAAGTTCGTCTTCGATCCCATGGAAGTCGACTTGACATGCGAGGCCGCTGCCAAGGAGCGCCTGCTGGGTGCCTTGGCCGTGGAACGCAGCCTGCTGCGCCTCCTGTCGGCAATCTGAAGGCTCCTACCAGACCAATCCGGGAAAGAGCCGGTCGAGCGTCTGGCCGTAGAGCGTCAGATCGTCGAGCCAGATCTCGGCATCGCGATGGGCCACGAATCCAAGGCCGACGACCTGCGTGCGCACCGTCGTCCAAGTGGGGCAATCGGCACCAATCACTCGCACGGTGTCCAGCAGGACCACCTTGCGCTGCCAGATGCCGTCCACGCTAAGCGGCGTCTCGTAGGAACAGCGATTGTCCCGCCAGCCCGGAACCAGGAAGCGAAGCGCGACATTGCCGCGTCCACGCACCATGACGCTCAGCGAGTCCACCCGGGAAAGGTCATGCGTCACCGTGGCATCTCCCCGTTCTGATCGGGCAAGGTCCATCCCCAGCATGGCCACCGGATCCGTTTTGGAAGTGTCCACTTGCAGCTGCACATGCATCGAAAGTCCCGACCAGCCCGGTTCGCGCAGCGCACCCAGATCGGGGTTGGAGATAGGGCTCTTCTCGGCCTGCCCGTTGCCGAAGGCAAACCAGTAACCGCCGCTCAGGCGGGCGCCGACCAGGTTCTGCGAGGTGCGGGTCCCGAAGTCGTCCAACACGATCATGGGCCGCACCGGAAGGATAGTGTCCACGTGGGCGGCGGAGTCCGCATGGACCTGCGCCAGCGGAAAGATTTCCTGGTCCTGCCAGATCACCAACGAGTAGTCCCCGTTGGGAACCCACGGCATGACCCAGCTGCCATCCGACTGCAGGCGGGCCTGGATGTTCGTCCCGGAAAGCAGGAGGCCATGGATGCCCGTATTGTTGCCCTGCAGGCGCACACGGATGGAACCGCCGTTGCGAAGCGTCAGGACGGCATTGCGCGCTGTGTCCAGATTGATCCGTTGATGCACCACGACAGAGCCCTGGGATGCCTCAAACGCGACCCCCGTGGACGGCAGCGAATCAAAGCGGACCCGCCCCGAATCGTCGGTGGTCCGGCGCGACAGCAGCACACCTCCCCGGGTGACCTTCTGGCTCCAGCCTTCCTGGGCCACGGCTTCCACCGCGACCTTGATAGCCGGAGTCCCGTCGGCGTTCTTCAAGCGCAGCTGGTAGCCGGAAGTCTCCGAACCCGGCCCCATGGCCACGGGGTCGGTCGCGACCACCTGACCGCACCCGGCCAAAGCAAGGGCCCAGAGCCCTGTCAGGAGGCGTGCGGACACACTCATGGAGTCACCTTGCGGGTCATCGGGAAGAACTGGATCCCCATGTGGTAGACTTCGGTTTCCTGACTGTCGGCCTCGGCGATGGCCAGGATGCGCCGGCGGAACTCACCGATCTCCTGGTTCACCCGCTGGATAGCCTCGGCGGACAAGGTCATGGTCAGCGTCGAAAGATTGCGCTCCTCGCGCGGCATTTCGTCGATGGTGGACTTGGCCAGGTCCAGGCAGGCCAGGTGGAACTGATCCACCTGCACAGCACGCACAGCTTCCCCGGTAGTGGTGCTCGTGCCGCTGGAGCGCACCACCAGATCGCTTTCGCGACGAGCCATGCCCAGCCGGACCAGCAGCTCGATGGATTCGCGCGCCTTGGCCACCGAGATCGCAGGACGCAGACGACGCGAAAGAGCGGCAAAATCCCCTGCGAAGGGCTCGATGTGCAGCAGCTCCCGAATCGCGGTGTGGTGCCAGCACTCGTAGAACTCGTAGTGTTCCGGCGGCACCAGGTGCGCCTTGGATTCGCGGAAGGCGGCCAGCTGTTCCAGGTAACAGCGCCGTTCGGTGGCGCTGCGGGAACGGGCGTAGAGCACCAGCAGCTCCAGGTATTCGCTCTCGCGACGCTCGAGCTTCAGGAACTCGGCAAAGCGCAAGGCCATCGCCGGAGTCATGTCGGTGCGGCCGTGCAGGACCTGGGTGAAGTAGCTGGCGGACTTGAAGCCGACCTTGGCCGCGATGTAGCGGCAGGAGAACTTGGCATCCAGCGCCTTGTTGCGGTGGTAGACGTCCTTCAGGAATTCCCGGTAGTCCAGATAGTCGAAAACGCGGATCAAGCCGGTCGCGCTGCGTTTTCGTGTAGTGGATGTCTCAAGTTCACTCAGGTTCACGATGCAAGATATACGAATTTACCGCATTTTCCGCCTCCGATTTTGTGCCGGGCGTGTAGTTACTCGGCATTCCTCGTTCTCCCCAGGAGTACGCCATCCCCTTCGCCCGACCTCGGCACGCTTGGAACTAGCGATCCGGGACGGTAGCTTGGGATTGTGAACGACCCAACCAACGCACGCAAGGACCACGGCAGGGAACTGCCTTCGATCTTCGGATATCTGGATCATCGCGTCTTCCTGCGGGAATGGTTCGAGACCAAGAAGTCCTTGTCTCCGAGCTACTCCTACCGCGTGTTCGCCCGCAAGGCTGGCTTTGCCTCGCACGCCTTCTTCTCGGAAGTCATGCAAGGGCGCCGCAACCTTTCGGAAGACTCCATCGAAAAGTTCCTGCTGGCCCTGGGGCTGATCGGCCTGGCGGCCGAATTCTTCCGGCAACTGGTCCACTATGGCCAGGAATCCAACCCCGGCCGCCGCGAGGAGCTGTTGAGCGAACTGCTGCGCACCCAGGCCACCTTAGCCGTCGGGCGGGTCGGCAAGCAACAGGAGGCCTATTTCAGCCATTGGATCCATCCGGTGGTGCGGGAGTTGGCCGTCCAACTGCCCTCCCCGACTCCCGAATCGATCGCCTCCCGTCTCACTCCTGCCGCCAGCCTGGAGGAGATTCGCCACTCCCTGGAACTGCTCGAAGCACTGGGACTGCTCGTGAAGGAGCCGTCGGGTTGGGACTACGGCGTCGGAGCGCGCCTCACTCCGGGCGATGTGCCTCAGGAGATCCTGCGCAACCTCAAGCGGCAATACCTGATGACCGTCCAGGATCGCATCGCCACCGGATCGGATTCCGATGTCCACGCCAGCTCCGTGATCCTGTCGGTCTCCCGCAACCGCATCGGCAAAATCCGCAATCTTCTGGAAAAGACCCGCCAGGAAATCCTGGCGGAGACCGCGACGGATGACGATCCGGCCGAACGTGTCGTCCTGGTCAACGTACAGATGGTACCTTTGACCCGTAGCCTCCAGAATCCTTCATGAAATTATCCATCCTCAAACCTCGACTCTTCGGCTTCCTGGCTCTTCTGACCGGGGGCCTTTGCGGCTGTGGACAGGGCTTGGACAGCGTATCCGGCAAGGGAGGCACCGAACTGCCCGGTCCCTTGCAGGTGGTCTACATCCGCCCCCCAACGACACCCGGCAACACATCCAGCCTGAACGTGGCCGGGATCCAGTGGCGGGTGTGGGAAAGCAGTTCCACCCAGCTGTTGTCGCGCGGTACCGCCACCAGCGATTCGCAAGGGCAGATCACCCTCCCCAACCAAAACGGCGTGTGGGTGCTGGAAGGCTGGAGCACTGGCAAACCTGCGCAAGTACCAGTGAAGGTGGCCTTGAACGGGAGCATTCCCGACAGCTGCCTGGATTCCGTGAGCTCCGGACAGGATGTACTGCCCAGCCACAAGTGCCTTGAGCTGCGCGCCCCGTCCCAGGAAAGTGCCGGGATCGCCCCGGCCATGCTCTCCGTCGTGCAGCTGAGCAACGGCTTGGCGCCAATCCACGTGAAGGTGCTCGATGCCACCGGGTCGTTGCAGGCGAAGATCCGCCGGGCCCGCCTGTGGCTGCTGGGCAGCTCCGACAGCCTGCGGTTCCAGGGAGAGCTTTCCATCGACGGCAACGGCGACGTGCTGATGGCCCGTCCACTGGACAACTCGTCCTACCTGCTGGAAGCCTGGCAAGGCGACGGCACGGTCGCCGACCTCGTGAACGAAGCCGTCCCCTTCAGCCTGGGGATCCCCTCGGGGCTTTCCTCCTACCTGGAGTGCCTCGAGATGCCGGTGCTTCCCGCCTCCGGCGGCGCATTTTCCGTCCATGCCTGCAGCGGATTGAACGCAGCCCCCTCGTTGGTCGGCCATGCCGGAACCGCTCCCGACCTGTGGGGAACCTTCAAGCTGGTTCCCTGAGGCCGCCCACGCACCGCCTCAGAGCGGCTCGTGCTGGCTGATGCAGTGGATCGCCCCTTGCCCGAACACCAGTTCGCGGCAATCAATGGGCACCACCTTGCGGTCGATGGAGGCCTCCAGACGACGCACCGCCAGTTCGTCGCGCCGATCCCCGAAGACCGGCAGCAGCAGGCTCTTGGAGCCGATCAGGAAGTTGCAGTAGCTGGCCGGGGTGCGCAGCCCCAGCGTCACCACCGGGCGAGGCATGGGCAACGGCACCACCTCCAGCCGACGTCCCTTGACATCCCGCATGGCCTGGAGCTCGCGGAAGTTGCCTTCCAAAGCCAGGTGGTTGGCGTCGTTGACATCCTCCTCGATGGCCGCGCACACCAGGCCCGGAGCCAAGTAGCGGCAGATGTCGTCCACGTGGCCGTCGGTGTCGTCGCCCACGATTCCCTGCCCCAGCCACAAAGTCTTCTCGTAGCCCAGGAAGGCGTGCAGGCGGGCTTCGATGCCCTTCTGGTCCAGCCAGGGGTTGCGATTCTCGTTCAGCAGGCACTGCCGCGTGGTCAGGCCGGTGCCCTCGCCGTCGGTCTCGATCGAGCCGCCTTCCAGGATCATGCCGGGGATCCAGCGCTCCATGCCGCGCAGGCGCGCCACCTGCGAAGGAACGGCATCGTCCTTGTCCCAGGGCGGGTACTTGCCGCCCCACTTATTGAAGTCCCAGTCCACCAATTGGACAGAATTTGTCTGTTGGTCGCGCACGAAGATGGGGCCGGAATCGCGCAACCAGGAGTCGTCGATGGCCACGTCCCCGTGCAGGAACACGTTGGACTCGCCTTCGTACCCGGTGCCCAAGGCCGCCTGGGCCCGCGCCAGGTCGCCGGGCGACCCCACCAGCAGGTGCACTTCCTCGTCGGGGCACAGCGCCTTCACGATGCGCGCATAGACCCGTTCCACCCGAGGCCGGATCTCCTGAGGCCAGGTTTCCCGATTGGAGGGCCAGCCAAGCCACGTGGCCTTGCGCGGCGCCCATTCCCCCGGCATGGAAAGCCGCCCCGGCTCGGGCAGACGTGAAGGATCGGCGATGCCGCGATAGTCGTGGATCTTGCTCATGGAGGTGCAATGTAGCCCATGCCTCTGCAGTTCACCAACAGTGCAACAGGAAGAAAGATTGGCCCCTTTTCCCGCCCTATTCGGCCGTTCCCTGAGTGACGGCCAAGTGGCCGTCGTATCGAAGGGAGGCCTCACCAAGCCTTTGCAAGTCTTGGCCCATTCGGGTGACGGTCGGGGGGGATTCTCCGATCAGCAACCTGGCGCGTGAAGCAATGGCAGTGCACCCCACGCGAGCAAGCTCGCAAAATGGGGGCCCCACAAATGGGGAATGCGAGGAATGTTGGCATGAAGCAGCGGACAACCGGCGCCTCAGGATGAAAGCCAACACAATCACCAAAACGCGAAACCCCGGCTCCTTGCGGAACCGGGGCCTTGCCTCTGTCGTCCTCTCACCCCAAGTCCCCGCCCCGGCAGCCGAAGTAGATCTCGCACGTTCCCCGTGTTGCAAGCTCTACAAAAAGTGGACTGTCCCTCCGCGACAGGGGCTTCGAGTGATCCGACACCCATACCAAATGCGATCACCATGCCAAACCGATTGCAACCCCGGATAGGTCATCCCATCCATCCCTTCCCAAGCACTTCGTCTCGCATTGAGAGATGAGCTCTCTCGCGATGAGAAGTATCTCTCATTGGGCACTCGGATCATCTGCCGGTCGGAACAACAAAAGCCCCCGGCTCCGTTGTGGAACCGGGGGCTTCCCGTTGTCGCATTCTCTCCGAGTCACTGGCTGGGCGGTCGAAGCAAATCCCGCTCGTTCCCCGTTCATTCGCAAGTTTTGCCTGAAAAGGACCAATCCCTCTCAACAGCAACTTGGAAAGATCTGGACATCAACTACCAGTGCGATAGCTGTGCCAAACCGTTCCATCGCCCCATCCCTTGGATCGTCAACCACTCGGCAACAATCCTCTTTCGCATCGGGAGAGAAATTCTCTCCCGATGACAGAGATCTATCAGGACTGCTCGGAAGACTCCGCCAACTCAGACGAACGGGCCGAGGACTTCTCCAGCTCGCGCGCATTGATGATGAGCATTTGCAGGCGATTCTCGATGTTGGCAAAGCTCGTATCGGGATCGTAGTCCAGCGAGAGGATCTGGATGTGGGGATGCTTGCTCTTGACCGTCTTGGTCATGCCGCGGCCCGAGATGTGGTTGGCCAGGCACGCGAAGGGCTGCACGATCACAAACGAGTTCACGCCGGTCGGAGCCAGCGAAAGGATCTCGGCCGGAATCAGCCAGCCCTCGCCGGTGTCGTAGACCTCGTCCACCATGCCTTCGACCAATTCGACCATCTCGTTGCAATTAGAATGGTGCTCGTACCAGCGGAACTTCTTGAGAATCCCTTCGACCTTGTCGGCAGCGTAGGAATAGAGCGCAGCGGAGACGCCACCGATGAGGTAGTTGCGCAGCGGGTGTTCGAGCATGCCGCGCTTGACCATGTTCATGCGGCGCATCTCGTCGCGACGGAAGAAGTCGAGCATGCCGGGACGCACCACTTCCATGCCGTGCTCTTCCAGGTATTTCTCCACATAGCCATTGGCGGCCGGATGGTACTTCATGAGGATCTCTCCCAGCACCCCCACACGCGGCTTGCGGACCGAGCGGTCCACCTCCACCGCATTGAACTCCTCCACCGCCCGCTTGAATACGCGCAGGCCTTTGCGGTAGGAATGAGCGCTGGCCAGCGTCATCTCGGCCATCAGGCGGTCGTAGATCTCGGTGGACTGGCCGGGCACCAGCTCGTAGGGACGCACCAGACGCACCATGGCGTCCATGGCATCGATCATGGCCATGCCCCAGAGCATGCTGATGCGGAACCTCAGATCGGCCTGGAAGCCGGGGTGCATGCCCTTGGTGTCACGGCCCGTGGTCACGATGGCCACGCGTTCGTAGCCCGCCTCGTCCAGCGCCTTGCGCGCAAGCGTGGCGTACTGGCCGGCGCGGCAGTTCTCGCAGTTCTTGGCCAGGCCGATGGCCACATCCTCCTGGGCCACCTCGGGATGGTCCTCGAGCCAGCGCAAGGACTCGCCGATGTTGATCTGAGCCGGGAAGCAGATGTCGTTGTGGACGAACTTCTTGCCCAGCGCGATGGCCTTCTCGTCGGCTACCGGCAGGTGGACCGTCTTCTGGCCCAGGTCGGCGAAGACCTCGGTCAGGAGCGCGGAAAACGCCGGCGACAGGTTGGGGATGAGTACCGTGCGGCGCCCCTTGTCCTCCAGCGTGAACACCTGCGGGAACGGGGCCGCCGCCGTGCGGGCCTCGGCGCGCTTTCCGCTCTCGCGGCGGGAGGTGACGGTCTCCACGAAGGAGTTGATGCGGATGCCCATGGGGCCGCGCACATCGCCTTCGTCGAGTTTCAGGACCAGCATCTCCTTGTCGCCGTTCTCGTGCATCAGGCGCATCAACTCGTCGGTGATGGTGGCGTCGTGGCCGCAGCCGAACGAGACGATCTGCACCAGCTCCAAGGCCGGATCGCGCGAGGTGAGCAGCGCCGCCGACAGCAGGCGGCAGTGGTAGGAATTGACCGCCTCCATGCGCGTGTTCTGCGGCAGCTCGATGTCGTAGGTGCCCGGCAGCGATTCCAGCGTCAGGACGGGGATGCCCTTCTGGGTGAAGTGCGAGGCCACGTGGTGGTTCACCAGCATATCGGCGTGGTACGGGCGCCCGCCGATCACCACGGCGAACTTCCCGTCCTGGCGGCACTGTTCCAGCACCGCCGCGCCCTCGTTCTGCATGATCTCCCGGAACTCCTTCAGAGCCCGCACGCCTTCGTGCACGGCTTCGCGCACGGCCTTGGCGGGCAGGTTCCAGTTTTCCGAGAACCAGCTCACGCACTGGCTCTCGCGCAGCGCCTCGGTGATCCAGTGGAACACCGGCTGGTCGACGGGAAGATCGTGACGACCTTCCGGATCGTCGCTGTTCTTCACCACGATCGGATAGCCCTGCACCACGGGGCACACTGCAGTGGCCTTGAACTGCTTGTGTTCGCTGGGAAGCGCAAGCATCACCGGCAGGAAGAGCCGGTCGACTTTCTTCGCCACCAGGTCCAGCACGTGGCCGTGCACGAGCTTGGCGGGGAAGCAGACGGTGTCAGAGGGGACCGAATTGAGGCCTTCCTCGAAAAGCTTGTAATCAGACTGCTTGGAGACCACGACCTCGTAGCCCAGGGCCTCGAAGAAGGTCTTCCAGAAGGGCATGCTGGTCCAGAACTCCAGCACCCGGGGAATGCCGATCTTCACGGACTTCTTGGACAGGATCTCGCGCGGCTTCCAGTCCTGGAGCAGGAGCTGATTGTGGCGGCGCAGCATGTCCGGGACCGCGCGCATCTTGCGGGTGATCTCGGCGATGGCCTTCTTGGTGGCCGGATCGTTCGGGTCGTCGATCACTTCGCCGCGCTCGCAGCGGTTGCCGGTGACGTGGTGGCTGCCGTCGCCGAAGGTGATGACGGTGCGGCTGCAGTTGTTGGAGCAGAAACGGCAGATCTGGCCGGGGCTCTTCTCCCAGACGAAGTCCTCCATGGCGGGAAGCCCCACGAAGGTGCTCTGCCAGGCGGGATCGAGGGCGCGCTTCTTCTCGACCACTTCGCGGGTCAGAAGCGCGATGCCGATGGCGCCCATCTCGCCCGGGCGCGGCGGGCGCACGGCCTCGAGGCCGGTGTACTGCTCGAAGGCGCGCAGCACGGCGTCGTTCTTGAAGGTGCCGCCCTGGACCATCACGACCTTGCCCAGGATGTCGAAGTTGCGCACGCGCACCACCTTGGTGAACACGTTCTCGATCACCGAGCGGCAGATGCCGGCCAGGATGTCCGAGGGGCTCTTGCCGTCGCGCTGCTCGGTGATGATCGAGCTGTTCATGAACACGGTGCAGCGGGAGCCCAGGCGGGAGGGGGTGGTAGAGGCGAAGGCCATCTCGGAGATGTCCTCCATCTTCACGCCCAGGGAGCGCGCGTAGGTCTCGATGAAGCTGCCGCAGCCCGAGGAACAGGCTTCGTTGAGGATGATGCCGGTGACGACGCCGTCCTGCAACCCGATGGACTTCATGTCCTGGCCGCCGATGTCCAGGATGTGGCTGACGTCGGGGCGCACGTGGCGCGCGGCGCGGGCGTGGGCCACGGTCTCCACGGTGTGGTAGTCGGCCTTGAGGGCGCGACTAAAAAGGTGCTCGCCGTAGCCGGTGGTGCCCACCCCTTCGATCACCAGGTCGATGCCGCGTTCCTCGTAGCGCTCGCGCAGGGCGTTGAGGGCCTCCTTGAGCACCTGGAGCGGATCGCCCTGGTTGCCCGAGTAGAAGCTGTCGACGACCTCGTTGTCGCGGTCCAGGAACACGAACTTGGTGGTGGTGGAGCCGGCGTCGATGCCCAGCACGACTTCCAGGCGGGAGCCGTTCTTCACGGTCGGAGCGACGAAGGGAGCGTGGTGGCGCTGCACGAAGGCGGCGTGCTCCTGTTCGTTCTCGAAGAAGAGGGCCGCGTCGAGGTCGGGTCCGGTCTCGCGTCCGGAGACGAAATCGCGCAGGGCCGAGATGCTCCTCTCGTGGTCGTAGCCGCCGGGAGCGTCCTGGAACATGGCGCCGATCGAGAGGGCCGCGCCCCAGGCCACGAAGACCTCGGCGTTGTCCGGCACGATGGCCTTGTCCTCGGTGATGCCCAGGCGCTCCTTGAAGACGCGCACCAGCGTGGGACAGAACGTGAGCGGTCCGCCCTCGAACAGGACAGGGGGGTGGATCTCCATGCCCTGGGCCAGGCCGCCGATGGTCTGCTTGGCGATGGCGTGGAAGCTGGAAAGCGCGATGTCTTCCTTGGCCACGCCCTGGTTCAGGAGCGGCTGGATGTCGGTCTTGGCGAACACGCCGCAGCGGCCCGAGATCTCGTAGACGTTGGTGCCGCGCGCCGCATAGCCCTCGAACTCGTCGGAGCGGATGCGCAGGAGTTCGGCCACCTGGTCGATGAAGGCGCCGGTGCCGCCGGCGCACACGCCGTTCATGCGCATGTCCGAGGCAAGCAGGTTGCCGGTGACGGGGTCGCGCTCGAAGAAGATGACCTTGGCGTCCTGACCACCCAGCTCGATGGCCACGCGGGTGTCGGGGTGCTTCTTGCGCACTGCCAGGGAGTTGGCCACCACCTCCTGCACGAAGTGGGCACCGGTGGCCGGAGCGAAGGGGCCGGCGCCCGATCCGCAGAAGGCGACCTGGAAGCTGCGGTCCGGGAACTGTTCGTGCGCCTCCTCCAGGAGGGCCAGCGCCGTGCGCGACTGCATGGCGTTGTGGCGCTGGTAGCGGGAATACAGGAGGTCTCCGGTGACAGGATCCGCCACCGCAATCTTCACTGTGGTGGAACCGACATCCACCCCAACCCAAACCCGCTTTTCCAATGTCTCAACCATCGAGGACCTCCAAAACATCTATCGGAAATATAGATCCGCTTTTGCTTCTCGCACCAATATTACACTCATCACGTGCTCAAGCGTTCACCTTCGGTTATCTTGAAGACATGCGCCGGATCGTGCACATCGACATGGACGCCTTCTACGCCTCGGTGGAGGAGCGCGACCGTCCCGAGCTGCGCGGCAAGCCCCTGGTGGTGGGCGGCCCTCCCGACAGCCGTTCGGTGGTCTGCACCGCAAGCTACGAAGCCCGCAAGTACGGCATCAAGAGCGCCATGCCCTGCGCCCACGCCCTGCGCCTGTGTCCCGATGCCGTGTTCGTGCCTCCGCGCTTCGAGGCCTATGCCGCCGTCTCCCGCCAGATCCGCGCCATCTTCCACGACTACACCGACCTGGTCGAACCGCTCTCGCTGGACGAGGCCTACCTGGACGTGACGCACAACCGCCTGGACTTCCCCTACGCCACCCCGCTGGCCCGCGAGATCCGCGAGCGCATCCGTTCCGTCACCGGGCTCACCGCCTCGGCCGGCGTCTCGTTCAACAAGTTCCTGGCCAAGTGCGCCTCCGACTGCAACAAGCCCGACGGCCTGACCGTGATCCGCCCGGAGCAGGCCTCGCAGTTCCTGGAGAAGCTCCCCATCGGACGCTTCTTCGGGGTCGGAAAGGCCACCCAGGCGCGCTTCGAACGGCTGGGCATCCGCACCGGCGGCGACCTGGCCCGCTGGGACGAGACGGTGCTCGCCCGCCACTTCGGCCACCGGGCGGCGCAGCACTTCTGGCGGCTGGCCCACGGCATCGACGAGCGGCCGGTGGAGCCCAACCGCAAGCGCCATTCGCTGGGCACCGAGGACACCTTCGCCCGCGACACGCTGGACCTTCCCTGGATGCGACAATTCCTGTCCAGGATCTGCGGCGAGGTGGTGGAGGAGATGTCCCGCAAGGGCTTCGAGGGCCGGGTGGCCGTGCTCAAGGTGAAGTACTCCGACTTCCGCCAGGTGACCCGCTCCCGCACCCTGCCGCGCGCTCCCGCCACCGGACAGGAATTGTCAGAAGCCATCCTGCCTCTACTTTCGCTCACCGAGGCCGGCCGGGTGCCGGTGCGTCTGTTGGGCGTGACGGTGGCGCAGGGCGCGGGAACGCGCGAGTCCCCGCAGCTGGAGCTCCCGCTGCAGGACCATCCCGACGCCTTCTGATCCCGCCCGTGGTGTTATTTTCTGGCCATGAGATCCCCAAGCATCTTCCCGATCCGTTCCCTGGTCCTTCTGGGCTCGTTCTCCCTGGTCCTTTCCGGCTGCCTCGGCTGCTCCAAGAAAAAGAGCAGCGGCGTGAGCCTGAGCGACCAGGCCGCCGTGCGCGAGCAGGCCGACAGCAAGTCCAAGTACGTCACCAGCCTGTCGCTGGCCGAGCAGGTCGAGTGGCTGGGCGATTCGGTCGTCGATCCCCAGAATCCCAAGCGTTCCTACCTGAAGGTGCGCATGACCGACGGCAAGGAGGGCTGGGTGAACGCCTGGCAGCTGGCCGCGCCGGCGCAGGCCGCCGTTCTGCTGGAGAAGACCGCCCTCTTCAAGCGCCCCGACCAGGCCACCGCCTCCGGGAAGTTCATCGCCGCCGGCGAGCTGGTCGCCAACGTGAACGCCAAGGAAGGCGACTGGGTGGAACTGGTCACCATGAACCGCACCCAGCGCGGCTGGACCCTGCGTCCGGGCTTCTCCACCGATCCCCAGGACCTCTTGGCCGCGACCATCCTGCGCAAGGCGCGCCAACTCAAGGATCCTGCCAAGCGCAGCGCCGCCCTGCTGGCGCTGCAGTCCAACGCCTCCGTCACCTCCTCCCGCGTGTACGAGGCCATCAAGGACTCGCTCTCGCTCCCCGCAGTCCCCGAACCGGTCGCACCCGCACCCGACACGGCGGTCCCGCCGCAGTGATGTGATGCCAAGCCCCCCCCGGGGGGCTATTTTTCCAGGGCATGTCGAGACACCCCAAAACTCTATCCGTCCTCGCCCTTGCCCTGCTCGCCTCCTGCGCCAACCACCCCGAGATCGACGCCCCGCCCGTGCAGCCCCTCGTGCAGGAGCTGCCGCCGCCACCCCTCTCGCAGATCGCCGTGCCCATCAGCATCCAGCTCGATCCGCTGCGCGACCGCATCCTGCACTCCGTCCCCAACCCGCTCTCGCAAGGCTCGACCCAGAAGACCTTGGAGATGAACCTCCAGGCCCCTAAGGCCACCGGAGCCCTGGCCGGACTGATGTCGGCCCTGCCCACCCAGGTCAAGGCCCCCGTGGCCATGGAGATCCGCCACAAGGTGGTGCTATCGGGCATGGAGCTGACCTCGCAGGGCAACCGCCTGGTCGCCACCGCCACCGTGGACTTCTCCATCGGCAGCACCGCCAAGATCCCCGTCGCCGCCATGGGCCTGGCCAGCTGCGGCGAGTCCGGCCCCATGGCGCGCCTGCAGTTCACCGTGCCCGGCCAGCTGCTGTGGACCGGCGACGGCAAGATCACCTGGCTGCGCGAGGCCACCACCATGCAGTGGCTGCGCCCCTGCCAGCTCACCGCCTTCAAGATCGACTTGGAATCGGTGGCGAACCTGCCCTTCGTGAAGCAGAAGGTGGAGGAGGCCATCGCCGCGCAGCTGGAAAAGCTGCCCGAGACCATCGCCGTGCGCCCCATCGCGGAGAAGGCCTGGAACCAGCTGGTGCTGCCGCGCGAGGTGAACAAGGGCATGTGGCTGTGCATGCGGCCCGAGTCGCTCTCGGTCTCGCGCCTGGTCGGTTCGGGCAAGGTGCTCACCACCACCGTCACCGTGGCGGCCCGCCCGCAGATGCTCCTTTCCACCACGGCACCGGTGCTGGACAAGCCCGCGCTTCCGCGCATCCGCAACGTGGCCCAGGCTCCCGCCTCGAACTTCTCGGTGGACTTCACCGCCGAGCTCGGCCTGCCCTACGCCGACAGCCTCCTGACCCACCAGCTTTCGGCCAAGCCCTACAAGGCCGGTTCCCGCGAGGTGGTGGTCCGCTCCGGCAGGATCTACGCCTCCGGCGGCAAGGCGGTGCTGGGCCTTGGCCTGACCAAGCCCTTCGAGGGCTTCGTCTACGTGCTGGGCGTGCCGGTCTTCGACACCGCCGCCCAGATGCTGCGCTTCGACAGCCTGGACTACTCGCTCTCCACCTCGAGCTTCCTGGCCAAGTCGGCCAACTGGGTCCTGCACGGCACCTTCAAGGAGACGCTGGGCAGCCTGGCCAAGGTGGACTTCGCCACGCAGCTTTCCGACATCCGACAGAAATTGTCAAAGCTCGACATCGCCGCCGGCGACGGGGTGTTCCTGCGCGGCGGCATGACCCGCGTGGTCCCCTCGGCCGTGGCCATCTCCGCAGGCGCCCTGCGGGTGCATGTGCGGGCCGAGGGCCAGATGCGCGTGGACGTGGGGAAGTAACCTCGGGCGCCTCCCAGCTTCACTGGGCCGGGCTGCCTGCCGGGCCTCCTCGCCTTCGATGCGCTTGGCCGTTCCCTGAGTGGCGGCCTTAGGCCGCTGTATCGAAGGACGGCCAACCACTCAGCCTGCGGGGTCCCGTCCCTGTCGGGCGGCATCCCTGGCGCTGCAAACGCTCTGCCCAACATTTCCCTCAAGTAGCCAAGCACCATCGGATTGCCGTTCACTTCCAGATGTCCACGGGATGGATCACTTCGACGTGCTCGACGACACCTCGGCATCAGGCTTGTGTGACCTCACGGATTTTCGCAGCCACTTCACGAGTCTTGCCACCACTTGCGATCAGCAACCTTGTGCTTAACAGGTTAGAGAATACGAACACCTGGCCCGAGGTCTGGTCCTGCCTCACTATCGATGCATCCATTCAGAACGGCTGCTGATTCGATGTGACCTGCCCTTTTGCGGTCGAAATGCATGACGACAAAAGCGACGTCCTCGCAACGTCATTTTGCATTCAATCTGCATAATAAAGTAGCTTGAAATCGAGTCTTCTATCTATGACGGTACGACTCGAATCACCCCCCGCGCCACTTCAGGAGTCACCACGATGGCAAGTTTCAGCGAACAGCAAGCCTACAGTTTTCTCAAGGTGGAGGAGTTCTTCGACCACTGCCAAGACTGGTCGAAACTGGGCGATGTCGTCGCACACAGGTTCGATCCCGCAACCAACACTCTGGCTCTGGATTTCGCCACAGTTACTGGCGGCCAATGCGGATTTCTGCTGCAGATTCCGGCACCGAAGACGGTGAGATTCCGCTTCAATCCCGCCAAGAAGGCCGAGGATTACGACGAAGCAAACAGCCGTTCCGTCGTCCAGGATTCATTCAAAGACCTCATGGCCCACCTCGCAAAGAGCATCGTCTTTAAGATCCTCTGCAAGGAATCGCAAGAGCGCATCGACCTAGTGACGACGACGGAAAACGGCATATCGCAGGCGCAGATCTCAGTGATTTTCGCCCCGTTCTCCATCACGATCTCCACGTTCGACGGGGACAGCGCGCTGGCCGTATGGCGCACCGCCGACAATCCCGTGCACTACACGCCCAACGGAAACGACGATCACGCGATCATCCTGGCTGCGAGAAAACCAGACACAGCCCGCTACATCGGCTTTGGAGAGCAGGGAGGGGAATCGCTCGCGAAGAACGCGAAGCAGTCGAATTTCTTCAACTTCGACAACATGCGCTATCGACAGGTGTACGACCGCGGTCCTCTGGATCCGAGAGAACCGCTCTACCACTCCGACCCGTTCTTCCTCGAATTCAACGGAATTCCGGACAGGAACACCGTCAACGGGGTCTTCGTCGACAACGTCGGACAGATCTTCGTGGATACCGGATACAGCAGCAGTGACCGCTACATGATCGGTACGCGATTCAAGGACATGGACTTCTACGTGTTCGTAGGCGATTCGCCCATGGAGGTCCTCAGCAGCTTCACGTCCATTGTCGGAAGGTCAAGGCTCAAGCCGCGCTACTGCCTGGGCTACCACCAGGGTTGCTATGGCTACGACTCCAGGGCGAGCCTTGAGTGGGTTGCCCAGAAGTACCGCGACTACAGGATCCCGCTCGACGGCTTGCATGTCGACGTCGACGTGCAGAACAAGTACCACACATTCACGATCAACACCGACAGGTTCCCCGATCCCAAGGGAATGTTCGAATCGTTGCGCAAAATGGGAGTGAAGTGCAGTACGAACATAACGCCCATCATCAGCAACCGCGACGCGGAGAACTACGCTACCTACCAGGAAGCGACCCGGGAAGGCTATCTAGTTGCCGACAGGCGCCACGACCCAGACAATCCGGACAGCAGGAACTATCAGCTCTACGCAGGAGGGAACAAGTACCGACCCAACGATCCGAACAAGATCGCCGACTACAACACCGGGAATCCTTACATCGGCGAGGTCTACTACGGAAACGACAGTGTCGGCACGGAGCTTGGCACCACGGGGCATTACCCGGACCTGGGGCGACGCGAGGTGAGAGAGTGGTGGGGAACACAATACAAGTATCTCTTTGAAACCGGTCTGGAGATGGTCTGGCAGGACATGACAACTCCGGCCATCCGGGACTACCGAGGCGACATGAAGGGGTTCCCTTTCCGCCTATTGTTGACGGACGATTCCTTGTCCACGTACACGCTGGACGACGCAGATAGCGCTCCCCCGCCCAAGCTATCCACACCGGCCGTCAAGATCTGGAACCTCTACTCCTACAACCTCCACAAGGCAACCTACCACGGCTTGAATTACCTGGAATGCAGGAAGGGGATGCGCAACTTCATCATCGGGCGCGGCTGCTTCGCCGGATCGCATCGCTGGGCGGGTTTGTGGACGGGTGACAACTCCTCCGATTGGGATTTCCTGCGGATGAACGTGGCACAGGCCCTTTCCCTCGGGATGTGCGGCCTGGACATCAACGGACAAGACATCGGCGGATTCGAATGTGGACTCGACAACGGGCAATGGGCCAGTCCGGAGCTGCTCATTCGTTGGACAGTGGCCGGCGCCTTCCTCCCTTGGTTCCGCAACCACTACGTCCGAAAGGGACGCAAGCAGTTCCAAGAACCGTTCATGTACGTCGAATGGTTCGAGCAGTACAGAGGGGGCGAGATCCCCGCTCCCCAGGATCTCTACAGGATGGTCCTGCCCATCTGCAAGCACTACATAGAGCTGCGCTACCGCCTGATGCAGCTGTTCTACGACGCGATGTTCGCCAACACCATCAACGGATTGCCCATCTGCCGCCCTCTCTTCCTCAATGACCCTGGGGACAAGGCGCTCTACAACGACTGCTTGCCTTTTTTGGACAACGAGTTCTTCGTCGGCAAGGACCTGCTGGTAGCCCCATTATTGAATCCACAGACGGATGGGATGAACAACGGGCGACGCGACGTGTACCTGCCAACGGGGAGCGACTGGTACTGTTTCATGAACAACACCATGCCGCTGCAGGCGGCTGTGGAGGGCGGCACGATCGTTCGCGACTTCGACGCTGGCCTGTGGCTGGAAGGGAACCACATAAACTTCATCGTGCCCGCGTACGTGCGAGCAGGAGCGATCATTCCCACGATCGAACTCGAGCAGTACGTCGGACAACTCAATGCACAAGGCTCGCCCAACCCGGTCACGCTGAACATCTATCCCGGCGCAAGTGGCGAATACACCATGTACCTCGACGATGGTACGAGTCGCGCCTCGGCGGTTCGGACCGAGAATCCACCCAACGACGGCGGCGATCCCGAGGCACAAAGCGCCTATCGCGAGGTCCACATCGCGCACTCCCGCTCGGGATCAATCCGCACGATCTTGATCGAACGCCTCAACGACAAATACGATCCGCCCCTGGAAGACCACTATTTCATCGCGATCCTGCATGACCCGTCCGAAACCCGTACAGCGACCGGCTGTTTGAGAAGCGTATCGATCGACGGCAAGGTCGTGGGACAACTTACCGCCGGATCAGTGGAGCAACGAAGCGCAGAGCTGCTCTCGTCGTCCTCTGACTATTGGTACTACAACGAGAACGTCAACATCAGCTTCATCAGGATTCAGGACCCGGTGAGCAGAACGAGGGTCTCGATCTCCGCCGAATACGCTGGCTAGCAGCGATAGCGATCAAGTCAGTGGATGGTTCGCTGGCGCTACTGTACAACCGGTAGCGCCAGTAGTGGCTTACGTCGGACCGGTGATATCGCTTCTTCTGGCCAACATCTACCTGCATTACGCGACCTTTGAGCCTCACTCTGGCGGGAGAAGGAAGCCCTCTCGGCGCCCCTTGGGGGTCTTCCGCTAGGGCGTTCCGGTTATCAGGGGAACCTGTGGTTATCCCCTTCTAGGAAGACTCCCGGTATCACGCACAATGCAAACGTGGCTGCCATATCCCTGTGCATTTACACGTTAAACTTCCATCCATTCAGCAGATCAAAGCCATCGAGATCACTCGAAGTACTCAATGACATTTTAATGAATTTCTTTTGATACCCACCAATTTCATAATTCTCTCTATCTCCAATCCAGCAGTATCTATACCACTCAATAATTTGTTTGAGAAACCCGTAGAAAATGTTGCCAATCGGCGCAACGTATACTCATACTCTTCGGACTTACTCATGCCTTCTAAATCAATCATTATTTCCCTTTCTTGATGAGTACTAACAAGATATTGATATATTCATAATAATTACTATATTGATCTCTATGGAAGCCATGACTGAGGAACAGAAACAAGGATACATTTTAGCGAAGGCAAGCGTCAAGGCTGTTTTGCGCCGTTTTGACGATAATCCTTACGAATCGCGAATGAAAATATACCAAGATATTGCATCTGATTTTGATGTTAGCGTCGATACGATCCGACTGCGCCTCACCAAATGGGACAAATTTGGCGAAAAAGGTCTGATTCCAAAGCTGAAGGGCCGCAAAGAGGGCGATGGCAAATTCTTGACGGATGAAAGAGAAGCCGAAATTATCAAGATTATTACCGATAAGACTCCAGATCAAATCAAGATGCCATTTGCGTTGTGGAGTCGTCAGGCAGTGCAGGAGCTGATTCTTGAAAAGTACAACATTGAACTGGTCATAACCGCTGTTGGAAAATATCTGAAGAAGTGGGGCTTCACAGTTCAGAAGCCATCAGTCAAGAAGCCAGGCCAGCGACCAGCGGCCGTTGAGAAGTGGCTGAATGAGGAGTACCCAAGCATCCAAAAACAGGCAAAAATCGAAGATGCCGTCATTTTTTGGGGTGATGAGACTGCTGTACAGAACGGACCCAATGCTTTGCGAGGCTACTCCAAGCGTGGCGTTACGCCAGTTGTCGTGGGTCCCAGGAAACGTCTACACCTACACATGATCTCTGCCGTAAGCAATCAAGGGGCCGTAAAATTCCGAATTTATGACTGTGCGATAAACATGGATCGATTTAAGGATTTTCTTGAAAAGATGATTTTGGATGTAAAGGGAAGGAAAATCATTATGATCCTTGATAATTTGCGTGTCCATCACGCCAAAGATCTTCAGTCATGGTTATTAGAGAATAAACATCTCATAGAACTTCGTTTTTTACCTGCATATTCTCCTGAAATGAATCCAGACGAATTTCTTAATCGCGACATGAAATCAAGGCTGGCCAATAAGCCAGGAACATCAAATCCAAAAGTTCTAGAAAATAACGTTTTATGCTATATGGATATGCTCGAAAAGGATGAAGAATTGGTCCAGTCATTCTTTCATGACAAGAGCGTCAGGTATGCTGCATAATGGGAAAGA